>Ga0209958_1000087_pt1 | contig 304694 bp, 280 predicted proteins | sample ThiBio_inoc_plan_FD_183942 | JGI IMG/M metagenome (GOLD analysis project Ga0209958, IMG submission 183942) | Wastewater bioreactor microbial communities from Cape Town, South Africa - Thiocy_inoc_plan (SPAdes) | ecosystem: Engineered > Bioremediation > Thiocyanate > Unclassified | place: South...
ATCCTGTTGTGGTTCCGATGATTTCCGGAATCTTAGTCGATAAATCGAATTCTTCATATAACGGTAGTCCGGTATAGTCACATAATGAGTAAGCCGGTACTGGCATTGGCACAACCGGTAATGGGTTGACTATTAGTTTTAATGAAACAACATCAAAACAGCCGGTTGTGTTATGCGTGACACGAACATAAATAACCTGTGGATTCGTAATGTTGGTATAGCTGAATATGTTATTGATTATATTGATTCCTGCCTGTGCATCATTCAGGTTCACATGATAGCTAAGCGTATGGTTGGCCGGATTTAATGTCCCTAAAATTTCGGATGCCTTAACGGTAAGGTCAAAAGCCGCAAAACCATCGGCTGTATTGTCATCACAAATCACTAACGGTGTTGGTGTCACGGCTTCCGGTGTTTCATGTACGATTAACTGTAGTTGTACCGTATTGGTACAGCTGGTTAAGGTATAACTAACGTTTACATAAAGCGTTTGTGTCCACGGATTGATATTGGTATAAGGGCTTTGAAGAGCATTCAGTTCCAATTGCGCATCTTCCGGTGTTTCATGGAAAGTCACCGAAACGCCGGGCGGAATAGTTCCTCCGGCTATTACTGCTGCAACACCGTTTAAGTCGAACGGACCGAATCCGTCGTTATTGGGATCGCAATATTCCAGAGGCTGCGGGGTTACCGCAAGCGGTCCCTGAGTGATATTCAGTTCCAAAGTGGTGGTTGCAAAACATCCGGTTACCGGATTTTTAACACGAACAAATATGGTCGCCGGTCCGCTGGTATACGGTATCGGTAACGGATTCAGTCCGGTATTAGCATCTCCCTGCGTTAAGTGATAACTCACCTGCAAACCGGCAACACCACCCGTTACAAGCGGATTGTTTAATGCCAGATCAAACGCCGCCGTGGTAGTTGTTCCGTTACTACAGGCATTCATTGGATTTAATGGCGTAATGACCGGTGACGGATTTACAATTAACTGGAAAGAGCCCACACTTATACATCCGGTTGTATTTCTCAACTGATACCAGATGGTCTGCGGGTTCCCCGTATTGGGAAACGCTGTTGCCGGAACAATCGGAGCCGTTCCGGACTGGGCATCAGCCTGGCTGATATAATACGACACCGAAACGCCGGTCTGGCCGTTGATTAACTGGGTGTTTTTAACCGTCAGATCAAATATTTCAAAACCATCGCCCGGTACACTTGTTTCGCATACTTCATAGTTTGTCACATCCGGATTGAGTGCCGGACGTGCAATTACCTTTAACAATAAGGTTGTAAAGGAAGCACACTGATTGGCTCCGCCACTAACCACCCTGACATACAAGGTTTGAGTCACCGGGTTAATGTTGGTATATAAAGGTCCTTTTGGGTTGGTTCCCGCATTGGCATCGGCCTGCGTTTCATGAAAAGTTACCGTATAGGCCGTATAGCCGCCGGTAATTTCATTGATCCTGGTTGTCAGGTCAAAAACCGCAAACGCATTAGTACTGTTGTTGCTGCACACTTCAAAAGCTGCCGGCGTATTGATAACTGGTGCCTGAATAACGTTTACCGTATGGGCAGCTGTTAACGGCTGGCTACAGGACGGTGTACCGGCAGAAGCTACAGCAACCAAAGTGTATGTACTTGAATTCGTTAAGACTGGTGTTGTTACTGTAGCTGTTCCCGTTCCGTTTAGCGTTATAAACTCATTTGGGTTAGCATCAACAGTATAGGTAACGGTTGCGCCGGGCGTTCCGCTAAAAGTAATCGTTGCCGTGGTACCGGAACAAACCGGAGCTGTTCCTGTTATTGCAGCTGTAGGCAACGACGTGGTTGTAATGGTCACAGATCCCGTTTGAGGCTGGCTGCAAGCCGGTGTTCCGGTAGTCGCAGCACTAACCAGGTTGTAGGTTCCTGCCGTTCCGCCGGTAAGCGTGGCGGTTCCCGCAGCATCCAGTACAATTTGCTGGTTTGCCCCTCCGTTAAAAGTATAAGTAACCGTAGCGTTAGGTGTTCCGTTAAAGGTAATTGTTGCAGCGTCGCCCGAACATATAGTGGCTGTTCCGGATATCGTTGCTACCGGCAGCGGACTAACGGTTACGGTTACAGAAGCGTTCAACGCCTGCGAGCAGAGCATCGTTCCGTTATTATCGATGATCTTAATATAACTTAAGGTATAAGTTGTGTCGGCTGTTAGTGTCTGTGTCAAGGTAAATGTCCCGGCAGCATTTAAAACTGCTGTCTGAACTGCACCGCCGTTAATCGTATATTCAATAGTTCCATCCGGAGTTCCGGTAAAAGTAACCGTTGCATTTTCACCGGCACATATAGCCGTTGGCGCAACACTTAAATTAGCCGTAGGAACCGGATAAACAATCAGTTTAAAATCCGTGATACTGTAGCATCCGGAAGTAGTATTCGTTACTCTCGCATAAATTGTCTGGGGATTAACCGTATTGGCTATAATATTAGGCAATGGTGCAATACCATCGTTTGCGTTGGCAAGCGTTGTATGAAAAGTTATTGTATTATTGGCAAGATCCGGATTGATCTGGCTTCTTACACTATTCAGGTCAAAAAGACCGATATTCGGGGTTGCACTGCACACTTTTAAATCGGCAATAGTATTGGCAACCGGCGGCGGTGCAAAAGCGCCTCCGTTCAGAGTTGCCGTTCCGGTCCATTCCAGATCAAATCCGCCATCGCCTTCCGGCCGGTCAATTGCAATATAATAGGATTGTCCCGGCGTAACATTTAACCAGCGGACATAACCGTTACCATTAGCACCCGGGCCTGTTTGCGTTAGGGTTGTTGCCCCGTTCATTCCCGTATGATTATTGGTCATTCCTGCCAGTTGCGGATTGGTGGTTGCACAGCGTATCGGGCTGCCCAGATTCGAACAGGTTCTGTTTGGCCCGTAAACCCAGAAATCGTAATCCACAACAATATTGGTATCATTAGGGATAATGTTAAAACCCAATGTTCCCGCCTGAACCACATTGATTTTTAGCCAAATCGAATTGTGTTCCGCTCCCCCACAACCGGAAACTTCCTGAACCGCTCCAATACCGCTGGCATTGGAACTAAAAGTACCATTACCGCAAACCGTAATGGCATTGACGCAATCGTTAGGCTGGTTTTGAGCAATCGCCACATTTGAGAAAATTACGGCTAACAATGCTAATAGAAATTTCTTCATTTATCAGTTTTTTATTGATGAACAATAGCCAACCCCGACTGTATGCATCAAGGTTAGCTATTGTTTTTTTATTGAAACCGATCTAATATCTCTTATGAAAATCGCGAACTATCTGTTGTTAACTTCCAAAAAACCATGAGACTGTTTTGTATTCCCAACTTTCAATAAGAGATGATTCAGATCTATTTTTTAATGATTACAAATTCAGAACGTCTGTTTTGAGAGTGTTCTTCTTCTGTACAGTTCGTACAATTGATTTTAAGCTCCGAACTTCCATATCCTTTTCCGGAAATACGGTCTTTTTCAATGCCTTTCGAGATCAGGTATTGTACGGTTGCCTGTGCTCTTTGTTCGGACAATTTCAGGTTGTAAGCGGCACTACCTTTGGAATCGGTATGTGATTTTACCATGATTACCATTGCCGGATGATCTTTCATCACCTTAACCAGTTTGTTCAGCTCATTCGCACCCTGCTCTGTAATATTGCTTTTGTTGAAATCGAAATACACCGGATTCAGCAATACTTCCTTATCGGTAATGATAACTTCTACCGGTACTAATGGTGTTTCGACCATCATTTCACCCGATTTTATTTTCTGAACCGGGAAGGTTCCGGCTTCAAAATTAGGGGCTGTTGCCTGGAACACATAAGCCGTTTCACAGTCCACATTATAACTTACTTTTCCTTCGGCATTGGTTTGTTTGGTTGCAATGATATTTCCTTTAGCATCCAGTATAGCCACCGAAGCATTGGTTAACAGTGCTCCTGTTTTTTTATTGGTCACCAAAGCAATCGCTTCTGCCGAACAAACCGGTGTAGCCATATAAATAGCATCCGAACCGTCACGGTTAGAAGAAAAGTAACCGATGTTCAGGGTTTTATTAAAGCTGAAAGAGAAATCATCTTTTTCACTGTTCACCGGTTTTCCAACGTTTTGGGCTGTTTCGGAAGTTCCTAAATCAATTTTAAAGACATCCAATCCGCCAAATCCCTGTTTTCCGGAAGAAGCAAAATATAAGATATTATCGTCCGTGATAAACGGAAAGTTCTCTTTTCCGGGTGTATTTACCGCAGCGCCCAGGTTTTGCGGTTTGCCATATCCTGTTGGTTCTACCGCTACTTTCCAGATATCCGATTCTCCTAAACCACCCGGCATATTGGAAGCAAAATACAAGGTCTTACCGTCTTTACTCAAACTCGGATTGGTTATCGAATAGGCCGTACTGTTTATCGGAAGGGCTTCAATCTGTCCCCATTTTCCATCTGTTTTTGTGGCTTTATACAAACCCTGCTGCCCTACTTTGGTATTGCTGTTCTTGCTTCTTTCATATTGTCCGGCACTATGACCGTCGCGGGCAAAAAACATCGTTTTGCCGTCACTGCTAATGGTAACCGGACCATCGTGGAAAGGAGTATTCAGCTCATCAACCGGTTTGGGTTCTGTAAACGTTCCGTCTTCATTTCGGGTTGCCTGGAAAATATCCAGGTACGGCTGATTCGCCCATTTATCCGTTTTCTTAGCGGTATTTCGGGTACTGGTAAAATAAAGTGTTTTGTCATTGGTGAGTACCGCTCCAAAATCGCTTTGTCCTTTACTGTTTATGTTCGTAGCCGCCACATCAAACATTTTTGTACGGTTGGTCAGGCTGGGAATATAATTGGGATTTGCTTTGTGTTCTTTTGCTCTGACATCATTTGGCATCAAACGGGCAAAGGCATCCATTTGTTTATTGGCATCCTGGTATTTTCCCAATGCTTTCAGCGTTTGCGCATAACGGTAATAGGTTTCTGCCGCAGCTTTGCCTTCCGTTGCTTTGGCATACCATTTGGCCGCTTCGCTCATGTTGAATACATTGTAGTAACTGTCTGCCAGCTGAGTATAGACATATTCATTAGCATTTTTACTTTCCGCTAATTTCAAATATTCCTCAATAGCCCCCACATACTGGTAGCTTTCAAAAAGCTGGTCTGCCTTTTCTGTCGCTTTGTTTTGTCCGTAACCTGCTGTTAGCAGTAGCATTAAGCCTAATGTTATATACTGTTTTTTCATTTTATATCCTTTGGTTTAGAAATATCTTGGTGAAAGTGATACTTTTTTCGGGAAGTTCAAATCAAATAACAACATAAATTCATGTGAAGCCGGCGTTGTTACCTTTAAGTCTGAAACAATATGGTCATAAGCGTATCCGATTTTGATGTTGGGTGTAATGGCATAATTCACCATTCCGCCAAAGGAATCATCCAGTCGGTACGTTGCTCCCAGTTCGAACTTATCAAAAAATAAAACATTTGCTGACAAATCTAATGAGGTTGGTGCCTGAAATGCCGACTTTACCATAAAAGAGGGCTTAAATTTCATATTATCGGTCAGGTTAAACACATATCCTCCTGTTAAGAAATAGTGCTGTGTTTCGCTTCCGAAATTGTATTCCTGTCCGTTTTGAGTAACATCCAGATGTGTTTTTTTCAACATGCTGGGTACCGAAAAGGCCAGGTAATAGTGCTGCGTATAATAAAAGACCCCGGTACCCACATTAAAATAGGTATTGCTGGTATCTTCCCGGAAGGCAACATCACCCGGCTGCGGTACAAATCCGTTACCGATTTCCGAGAACAATCCGATTTTCTGGAATGTCGCCCCGGCTTTAAGTCCAAGTGCCAAACGGTGTTCGCCACCTAAATTTAACGTATAGGAGAAATCGGCATAGACATTATTTTCTTCCACCGGACCAATTTTATCGGAAACGGCAGATAACCCTAATCCAACATTTTTTCCAACCGGACTGTGCAGGGATAAGGTCGCTGTTTTAGGAGCTCCCTGTATGTCAACCCACTGCTGTCTGTATAATAATCCTCCGGATAAACTCTCTTTGGATCCTGCATAAGCCGGATTCATGACATTCATATTATACATATATTGTGTATAATGCGGATCTTGCTGTGCTTTGACCTCTAAAGCAACCATAACTATTAGCAAAGCTGCAAAATATAGTTTTTTCATATTCGGCTATTTATTACTTTTAAAAATACAGTCTGCCTGAAAACAAACAGACTGCATTTTAATTTATTGATTAGTGTTCTCTGTTTATATATACCCAACCGGTTACAGTTGTTCCGTTTTCTTTATGAATCGCATAGAAATACGTTCCGTCTGGTAACTCGTTTCCATTGCCGGACACACCATTCCATTGGTTGGTATAGTTTCCTTTGAAAGAATACACTTCTGTACCGTAACGGTTGAAAATGGAAAGTTCTCTCACTCCTAATCCTGTCAGATCAAAGGCATCGTTCGCTCCGTCATTGTTTGGAGAAATACCTTTAGGGATCATTTTACAAGGATTATTGGTTACCGTAAATGGTGCCGAACCGCTACAGTTTCCGGAAAGTACCGTAACACTAAAATTCAATGGTAAACCAGCTGTCGGGTTTTGTGCCAGATACTGATCCACATTAAATGTTTCGGCATTGGTACCTACCGTAATGTTATTGTAGTCTTTCCAGATATAACTCACCGTATCAGGGTTGTAAGAACCGTTTACCGGAACCGCTTTCAATACTAACGTTTCCGATTCGCAGGCACTTTCAACTGCTACTGCAATGGACTGGGAAATAGTGATCGTGAAAATATCCGATCCACCCGTATTACACGTTGCCGCATCCTGCTGTACCAAATAGGTAATGGTATAGGTTCCCGGTGTGCTTCCTGCAATATTGATTTCTCCTGTAGTACCATTGATCGTCAAACCTGTTCCGGCACTGAAAGTACCTCCCTGTGTAAATCCTGATGCTGTCACTGGGAAAGCATTCGGACTGCCGGCACAATAAGTATTGTCATACGTAAAGGCCGTTACCGGGTTTACTCCTGTGGTTAACACTATCGTTGCCGTATAGCTGTCGCCGCCAATACAGTTTGCCTGATCAGCAGTTACAACATATTGCACCTGGTGTGTTCCGGCAGTAGCCGTTGCTAAATCAATAGCTCCTGTAGCTGCATTAACCGTTACCGTCGCCGAGCTGAATACTCCGCCGGTTGTAAAGCCTGCCGGTAATACCGGTAAAGGATTTACCGTTGCATTTACACAGGTTGTTGCATAACTGAACGTTACATTTGGTGCTGTTAGCGGTGTCACGGTGATCACAACCGAGTCTGATACCGCCTGGCTGCACGCTAATGCTCCGGAAGCCGTTACATTTACAATAGTATAGGTACCCGCATTTCCGGTTACAATAGTCGCGTTTCCGGCAGCATCCAATACAATCGTTTGGTTCGCACCACCATTTACGTTGTAGGTTACTACAGCATTTGGTGTACCGGTAAACGTGATCGTTGTTGTGTTTCCGGAGCAAATGGTAGCCGTTCCGGAAATCGTAGCAGTTGGTAATGCAGCTACTGTAATCACAGCCGAACCGGTTACCGCTGCCGTACAGGACGAAGCCGCAGAAGTAGCCCCTACCAATTCAAAAGTAGTGGTTGCCGTAATCGCAGCCGTGTTCAATACAGCCGTTCCGGTTGCATCTAAAACTACGGTTTGCTGTGCACCGCCATTTACCGTATAGGTTACTGTGGCATTTGGCGTACCGGTAATCGTGATTGCAGCCGTATCACCGGAGCAGATCGTTGTACTGCCCGATATTGCTGCCGTTGGCAATGCCAATACGTTCACTGTTGCCGAAGCGGTCAGGTTTTGCATACAGGCATTGGTACCGGTTTCGGTAACACTTACCAAAGTGTACACACTGTTCACCGTTAAGGCAGGAGTTGTAACGGTAGCAACACCATTGGTGTCTAACGTTACCGTTTGGTTCGCACCACCGTCCACAGTATATGTAATAACCGCATTTGGTGTACCGTTAAAAGTAACGGTAGCCGTCGTTCCGGAACAAACCGGAGCCGGAGCAGTTATCGTAGCAACAGGTAAAACATTTACCTGAACAACAATTTCTGTTCTTGGTCCTACACATCCGTTAGTATCGGTAAGGCTCACATAGTAAGAAGTATTTCCTACAGTAGTTGTAACCGGTACCGGAGCAACAGGATTTCCTGTTCCGCCCACAGCATCTGTATACCATAATAAGGTATGGTTTGCCGGTGGTGTAGCGGTTAAGGCAGTCGCTGTCGCATTCTGGCAATAAACAACCGGAGTGGTTACTACCGGTGCATCGCTGATTCCTTCATAGGTAATCGCGATCGATTTTTCACAATAACGTGTTCTCCAATAGAATGTATAAACACCCGGTGTTGTAAATCCGGAAATCGCTGTTGTTTTGTTATTTGGTGTGGCAATAACCGTAGTAGCCGGATTATTCGCAGCGGCTACCCATTGCCCTACACCTTCTGCTTCAACAGTAGTGGTATTCTGACTACAGTTTAAAGTGTGAGCCGCTGTTTTAATAGCCACATTCGCTTTAAAATTAGCCTCATCTAAAAGGTTTCCGATTATATTTTCTTTGGATCTGAAAATAAAACGGGTAACGTTCTGACCTGCCGGAACTGCGTATGATCCGGTATTCAGGTGCCAGATTGGCCCCGGTGAAGCCGATTCCAGCACTAACGTGAATGGTCCTGCCGGCGGTCCTGCAAATAATTGTAGTGAACTACCGTTGCTGGATCGGGCTGCATGTGCAAAACTATAATCCATCTGGGTAATTTCGGATGTATCAAATTCTTTATATATTCCTTTGATGTTTGGATCGTTAGGATTCCAGTCTTCTTCCGGATCACTCAATATCTGAATACATTGTCCTCCGGAATAAGGTCCTAAATTAATCGCATTTAATGCTTCTGTAAAGAAAATAGCACTCCAGGTATCTAAATTAACCCTCCATCCCGGTACAACATATTGCGTACCGATGGTCGTAACTCCGGTAACCGTTTGCATAGGCGGGAATTCAAAACCATGGTTCACCGCATTTATATCACATAAATCCACCGGTGTTTTAACACACACATTGAATTTTCGGGTACTCGGAACGGTACTGTTTAGGGTAAGGCGTACTTTATAGGTTTCTCCAACAACTAATTCAGACATATACATCGCCACAATTACGTTGTTATTGCTGCACGCTTTTTCTTCCAGTACACCGTTTGTGCCTACTTTATAAAGCGTCATCGTCATGTTCGGATACGGCTCATCTCCGGATGATTGGTAGAAGTTACCGGTAAATCCGTTTGCCTCGATAATATGAACTTTTGATGTAGCATCAAATTCAAACCAGATATCACCACCATTGATACCACCACAGCTCATTGGTGTTGCCGATGCCGTAGCCCCGTTAAAGGTTACATCGCTGGCTGAGGTATTACATTCTTCATTCGGGTTAACCGGGATTCTGATTGCCATTGACGGTTCATCATTTCTGATGAATACTTTTGGTCCGGACCAGTAGCTTTTGTTCGTTGCACTACAGATAGCACGCACAAAATATTCGAATGTTGTTGCGGTCTGCGAGTTGAAATCTGCCGGTTGCGGTACATAAGAAGTCGTGTTAACAATAGTTCCCGATTGCGGCAATGTTCCGTTGCCAACCGGTTGTATAAATACTTCCCATTGTGTTTCTGTTCCGCCTGCTGTCCAGGAAAACTCTGATTGCGCATTTACCTGTAAGTTTGTCGGCTGCGGACAGGTAACGGTTCCGCAAATGGAAAGTCCGGTGTATAAGGTTGTTCTTGGTGTTCCAAGTCCCATCGGGCTTGCCCAAACCACCGTTCCGGAAGCATCTTTAACCTGAACCTGTGCATTAGGATATTGTCCCGGTGCGGTTCCGATAGAGTCCCAGAATAAAGAGTATTCCACTCCGCTACACAACAGCAGCGTATATTCTGCCGGTGGTGGTACCGTATTAAAAGGTCCTGTAGGGAATTCCAGCGTTTGCACCAACATTCCGTTTTGCATTACATTGATTCCACCACCCACTCCAAAGGAATTACCACTGGATAAAACAATAGTATATTCACACAGGTTTTCGAAACTACATTTGGTCGTGAACTCAAACGGTCCAACCCATTCGCTTTGCTGTGAACCACTACAAAGTGCTCTCACATAGTACTGGTATTTTAATGCCGGTGTTAAATTGGTAATTGTATACGGGTTGGTTCCTGCCGTATGCAGGTATTGCGGTAAAGTGTTCCCCACCGGAGCCGGAGTTCCATAAGGCTGTACCGATATTTCCCACGGAGCTGTAGTTCCGTTTGCATCCCATGAAATTTGCGCTTCCGTATCGGTTACGTTTTGCGCCATTAAATTGGATGGCTGCGGACAAGCCGGAATATCTTCAATTACCACATTGTCAATAAACAATAACTGACCTCTGTAAGGACCGGTACTTTGATAAAACGGTACATGGAACGCAATATTAATATTCCCGGTAATTCCTGCCGGAAGGTTAATTATTTTTTCCTTGTATTCCACATTGTTGATCAATACAGGATCTGTAGCAGAATCGTATAAAATAGTCGTAAACTGATCCAGTGCGATACCGTTAGTCGATAAACGTACTTTTAAATCTTCGGTAAAGAAGCTGTCGTTTACACGGTAGTAATAACGTAATCTTTGATTGGCTGCCACGTTAATCGTTGGCGAGATCAGCCAGTCTTCATTCTGACCGTTGCTTCCGGTAAACATACCGGCCATCTGGTCTCCTTCATACGGATTAACCGTTACATTCATGTTCCATTTGTTAGAATCGTTGTTGTTGTTCACGATTCTCCAGCAATCTTCTGTTTGAGAATTACTGTTGAACGTTTCTGTAAATGGCGCATTAATAGGGTTACATAAAGTTCTGAAAGTAAATGGCCCTATCCAGTCACTGTAAACACCGCTGCCGCAGGAAGCTCTCACGTAATATTCATAGATCGTATTCGGCAATAGGGTATTTGGTGTATACGTACTGCTGCTCACCGGTGTAACGGTCGCATTAGTTGTACCGGCGATCTGGATTTTTACTTCCCAGGCAGATTCGGCATAACCCGGAACCCATGATAAGGCAGCAGAATCCTCTGTAATATCAGCCGCTGTTAAGTTAGACGGATTTGGACATGCCGGAGCATCTTCAATTACTACATCATCAAGATTTAATGTAGAAGCTGTAGCCGGTGAACTTAATTCCGGTGGTACGCGGAAAGCGATATATACCGGTCCGTTAGCCGTGAAATACAGGGATTTTTCCTGGTATACCGTATTGGTAAATTCCATTAAAGGCGAGATAACGGTAAAGCTTGACGGGTTCGTATCGGTAGTAGAAATCAATACTTCGATACCGTGTCTTGGATTTATCGTGAATGGCGTAGCCAAAGCTCTGTATTTAAACGAAAGTTTTTTGTTTCCGGACACATTAATTGCCGGAGTAATCAACCAGTCATTAAAAGAGTTTGGTCCCATAAAACCTCTTTGTATTCTTGCTTCTGTTGTGCCTATAGTCCATTGCGCGCCATCATTGTTGGCATTATTGGTAGACCAGCAGAATTTTTTAGTGGTAGGATCCGTATCATTAAAACTTTCCGAGAACGGTGTCGGGAAAGTGATACAGGCAGTTGTAAAATCGAACGGCCCGATCCAGTTACTGGTTTGTGTAGCCGAACAGTAGGCTCTCACATAATATTCATAATGCGTAGCCGGATTTAACAAGGTTGCCAGATAAGGATTCGAGTTAACAAGTACTCCTGAACCTGTAGGAACTCCTGCTCCGTATGGCTGAACCGATACCTGCCACTGTGTTTCGGTATCTCCGTTTGTCCAGGACAATAACGCCTGGTTTTCCGTGATATTCTGAGCGGTAGGGCTCAACGGATCCGGACATGCCGGTTTGTCTTCAATAAAAACATCATCAATAGAAATTCTTGTTGCCGTATGACCGGTTGCCGGACTAACAACAAAAGCAATATTAACCGGTCCTGTAATCGAAGTCGGAATATTGATGATTTTTTCCTGCCAGGTTGTATTGGTAATCTGCGTATCCGGTGCCAGTTCAATCGTAAAGTTCTGTGCCCCTATTCCCGTTGTGGAAATACGAATAGCATAACTGGATACCCCGCCAACAACCTGATGTTTGTAACGCAGTCTTTTTGGTACTCCGCTCAGATTTACCTGAGGCGATGCAAACATATCGTTGTTATAGTTCTGGTATGTACTGGTCTGCATCGTGGCATATCCGCCCAGATAAGACCATGTCTGTCCGTCGCCGTTAACGTCAACTGCCGTCCAGCAAGGTGTAGGCACAGTAGCCGATGCTCCTGTGAACTGTGTGGAATATGGTGTTGAAAATACCGGACACTGGGTTGTAAATTTATAAGGCAATCCCCAGCTTCCCGGAATATTATTACAAACCGATCTTACATATAAATCATACGAAGTACCCGGAGCCAATCCGGTATTGATCACATTGTTAAGATTTGTCGTTGTTGGCGTACCGGCTCCTGCAGGAGCGCCCGATCCGGTTGGTACTGCTTTGTATTCCCAGGCAGTGGCAAAACCACCAACGTTATCCCAGGAAAACGATACACTGTTTTGCAACAAATCCTTGTAGGTATAGTTTGCCGGCGGCGCACAATTGCCACCTTCCACTTTTAGTGTAAAACAGATACTTGCCGTAGCCAGTAAATTAGACGATACCACAATCACATACGTGTGGCCTGCCTGAACAAATAAGTTCTGGATTCGCTTTGGAACGTTTGCCGCTGAGGTGCTCACACCTGCAATACAGGAAACACCAACATTGGCACAGCTGTCGTAAACAAAAACTCCTGTTGAGTTATTGTAACATCCTGTTCCGCCCAGCGTGGTCTGTGTTATCGTGATCAGCCCGTTTGCTGTGGGTGTATAGGTTAAGAACGCTTTGGCACCAGCCAGGTAATTCCCGGTTACTGCCGGTGATAAACATCCTGTTCCCTGGTTCGGATAGGTTACTGCCGCGTTTTCATACAAGTTCAGATTGGTCGATAGCGTAAACGGCTGTGTTGTCACATCCGGAATAACGATTGGCGTTGAACAGGATAATCCTAAAATCGATGTTTTAAAAGAAAATGGTCCTGCCCATTCACTCGTAGGGACGGAACCGCCGCATAATGTTTTGATATACACATCATAAAACGTATTGGCTGCCAGTGAACCGGCCGGATAGGAATTGGCAACAACCGTTCCGTTTGCTGCCGGAGCCGTTCCCTGCGGTACTACCTGAACTTCAAAAGAAGTAGCCGACGGATGTGTCCATGATAAATTCGCACTGTTAGCCGTAATGTTGCTAACGGTAAAATTAGGCTGTGTTACTTTTAAACAAGATTCCACAACCCTTACATTGTCTACAAACCAGGAATCGCCCGAAGGAGCAGCGCCTGTTTGGGTATTAACGGCAACAAATGCAACATAAAAATTAAGATTCGACGGCAGATCGGCCGGAATCGGAACCACCTTTTCCTCATAAGCAGTTGGTGAACCCGAATTCAGTTCGGCTTCCGTCCAGGATTTTAATACCACGGTAAATCCGTTGATATCCGGCTGTGTGGCAGTAGAAAGCCTTAGCTGGTAAATCGTACCGTTATTGGTGGCACTCCCCTGTTTGGTAAAAAACCGGATTTCTCCGTTTGGTATGGGTGTTACCGATGGCGTAACTAAAAAGTATTCTGCCGTATTACCCGCTCCGATGTTCACGGAAGCCGGATTAATATAAGCAGCATTACCTCCCAGGTAACCATCATTAGAAATGTCCCAAAGAAGTGTCGGGCCCGGCGTTTGGAATTTTTTCCAGGTAGCCGGAATTCCTCCTTCAAAATTTTCAGTGCTCAGCTGACTGTAACCTGAAACAGAAAATAAAAAAAGAAGAAAAGTCAAAATCTTCCCTTTTATTTTTTTGTGCAATAAGCATTCATGAAATCCTGATAAGAAATCAAGAAAGCCAATCCACAAAAAACCTAAAGTAGTTAATTGTAATTTTTTTTGCATTTTCATTACTTGTTAGTTAATAGTTTTGCAATAAAAATAATTACACTAATGCTACTATAATAGGATAAGGCTTTGTGGTTTACTGAATTTTTAAAGCTGAAAAACAACTTTAAACACCTAAAAAACAATTACTTAAATAAAAAATTAACTTTTTATTTACATTAATTTAAAGGTTTTTCATTTTGTAAGCTTTTGATTACATTATTAAGTCTATCGATACTTGTTTTGGATTTTTTCGCGGCAATAATGAAGCCAATTACAGCCAGAACTGCAATAACAAAAAGGCAAATAAAACCGTATATAAATTTGGGAATAGCATTTTTAAGCTTAATTTTTTCCTCTTTCTCAATCTCATTTAACGAATCACTTATAGACTTTCTTTCTCTTTCTTTGACCTTGGTTTGCACCTGCAGATATTTTGAACGGTAGTTTTTATAGGTACTCCATTCGTTAACGGCGAGGTAGTTTTCAGACAAACCTTTGTATATTTCCTGATTCAGTACCAGGTCTTCCACATTGCCCGAAATTTTGAGTGCCTGTTCCAGTGTTGCAATCGCTTCCTGATATTTGCCTTCCAGTGTGTACACCTGTGCCAGCCCTTTTAAAGCAAATCCCTGAAGGCTGTAGGCATCTACCTGTTTTGCCAAAGCACTCGATTCTTCAAAGCTCTTTATTGCTGCTTCGTTATCGGACATGAGTATATAGCAATTGCCTTTGTTGTATTTGGCAATACTGATTTTACTGGCGCCGCCCATCTGGTCAGTCCCCTGCAGGATCTCGTGAATACCTTTGTCAAAAAAGGTTATCGCGATATCACAGTTTAGTTTTTCTTTATAGATAAACCCTCTCACGATATAATTGATCCCGAGATTGATCCTGACCGAATCGCGCACCGGATATTCGAAGCTTAACTGTTCTGCCTGATCCAGATACTGGATGGCTTTATCGTAAATTTTTAGCTGGTGGTACTGGATTCCGGCTTTGTTGATAATCAGAATCTTAAGCAGCTTGTCGCTGGATTGCGGCAACAGCTGGTTCGCCTTGATCACATATTCCAAAGACTTTTCATAATCCCGTTTGGAGGAATAAGCATCAGAAATGAGCTTATAACCGCGTATTTTGGTATTGATATCATTCCCGGCTTTGCTCACAACCTCTTTTCCGGCTGCGATTGCCTTATCCGGATTGCCGTATATTTCCAGGCTACTTGCCCGGATCAGGCTGTCAAAGTTTTTACCCGACTGGGCAGATAAACCTACACCAATCAAAAGAAAGAATACGGCGAGTAAAGTACTGTTTCGTTTCATAGCGGTACTATTGTGAATTACTAACTTCCATTTCGCTTTTTAAAAGCTCAATAAACGTTATCGGTGCAATTCCGGTTATCGATTTAAATACGGTAGCAAAGCTGCTATGGGACGAAAAGCCACTGTTTTCGGCCAGGTAACTGATCTTATAGTTTCTGAAATTGGGGTCGGATTTTAGTTTTTCCACGATATAGTTGATCCGCAGTTTGTTGATATATGTATTGAAATTTACATCATAGTGCTTGTTGATTATTTCCGATAAATATTTCGTATTGGTTTCAAACTGTCCTGCCAATACGGCAAGCGACATATCGTTATTGGTAAACTTCGTTGAACTTTCAAAGCGCTTTAGCTTGTTCAGCAAAGCCTGTTCCGTTTCCAGCGGAATATTGCTCTTTTTACTGACTTCTTTGACCTCTTTCTTTTCGGTAAAGCGGATAATCAGGTTATTACGGGTAATTTCCAGGTAGTTGATAATCTCTTTCAGTCTTTTCTTTTTCCACTGAAATTTAAACCAGAACAAACCGCAAACGAGTATAACCACAAATGTCAGTCCCAACGCAATATAGAATACCGTGCTATACCATTGTTTCTTAACCTTATAAATGTTTTCATAATCCTGTGTGATCAGGTTAAAAGCCGTATTTACCGATTCCTGTTCTATCGTTTCCACTTCGGCATTGGCTTTCAGAAAATTGGTATTGTAAAACTTATAATTCGTTTTATCATTCAGTGCCAGGTAATTAATCGCTATCTGTTTGTTGATGCTTTCCGTTAGGTATACATTTTCAAACGGCTGGGCTTTCTGCCCGGCACTCAAAAGGGCTTTAAGGGCTTTCTGGTGGTCTTTCTGATGAAAATAAACAGAGGCAATTCCGCTTAAAGCGTATACTTCGGCATAATCGTTTTTGATGCTTGTCTTTTTTAATAAATCCAGTACCTTCTCAAAGTAAAAACGGCCTTTTTCGTAATCATTTAAGCCGCAGTATGCTCTTCCTTTGGTGATCATAAACCACAGGTACATCGTTGGAAATTCCCGTATGGTATTTTCAAAAGAAGCGCCCTGCTTTTCAATAAACTGTGCCGCTTCTTCATATTTTTCCCGATCCAGGTACATCAGGGATTTATCCAGCGTCAGTAAGGATTTTGCATAGGCTTTATCGTTCCGGTCACTGATCTTTAAAGCCTGTTTTTCGGCTACATCAAAGTATTTTTTGGATTGGTCGTCAAAATATAACGCTCTTAAAATTATCGATTTGGTTACCGGAACCTCAATCATATCCCTGTTATCCAGGTCAAAAGGATTCCTGTCTGCTTCAAACAAATAAGTCAGCGCATTGTTATAGTCACCTTTCACTTCATAAATTCTTGCCAGTAAGAAGTTGACTTTAGCCTTTTCTTTACTGGACGTTACCCGCTTGAGCAGGTGCAGTCCCACTTTCAAAGCCTCGTTGGGTTTTGAATAGATCAACTCTTCCGATTCTCTAAACAATAGTTCCTGTTTAGACATAGTTTGTGCTACAATAGAATGGTATGGTAATCCTAATGTAAAAATGAGTAGCATTACATAATAAAATTGAACATTGCTATACTTCATTTGCTCTTTTCCCTTATTATACATGAGTTACAAATGTACCGATTATGTGAACAATGGCAATAGGCTTTGACGGTTAAAACAATATAACGCAGATATTGTTTTTTTAAAACTTAATGGTAAAATATCACAAAAATGTAACACAAAAAACAGGCAGAAAAGGATGTTTTTAAGCAGTGTAAACCTATTCTTAATAAAAAAACAGCCATACGGCTGTTTGCTGAAAGGAAACCGGACAACAATGTACTAAGCATTGTCAATCAAAATCTGGTATTTTCTCCCGATGGGTACTATTCTGTCATCGGTTAAGGTCAGGTTGTGTTTGGTATTGCCGTGCATGTGGCTTCTGTTTACAATGTGTGAACGGTGTACCTGGATAAAATTCTCATCCAGATTTTCTTTGATTTCGATCAGACTGCCGTAAACAACCACCGGAATCACACCGGACTGAAGGTATATTTTGAGGTAATTGCCCACACTTTCAATACAGACAATATCGTCTAAAAGCACGTCCATCATTTCTCCGTTTACCTTTAGCTGTATGGTGCTTTTAATGGTGTTTTTACTGTTCCGGGCTTCACAAAACAATTTGGCTTTTGCTACTGCTTTCATAAAAAGCGACAGCGAAATCGGTTTTAGCAGATAATCCACAGCATCATGCTGGTACGATTTCAGGGCAAAATCGGAATAGGCAGTGGTAACAATCGTAACCGGCCGCTGCGGCATTGTTTCCATCAACTCGATACCGCTCACCAAAGGCATGTTGATATCCAAAAAGATGATATCGTACTCCTGCTTCCTGATTAAATTCATTGCCTCATTTCCATTATAGGCACTATCGCAATATTCCAGTTCCTTACAATGCGAAATATGCGACCTGATGACCTTGTGAGCTGGCTTTTCGTCATCAACAACTAAGCATTTATATTTAGCTTCCATAATTGTAATTCTAATTTAAAAATTCCGCTAATATCCTTATCAATAGTAATTTTATGCTTCACGAACGATACGATCAGCCTCCTTCTCAGGTTTTCCAGTCCGAGGCCGGTACTCTCTAAAAACGAACCTTCTTTCAAACAATTGTTCTCAATGGTAAAAATAAGGTGGTCGTCCTTAAAGCTCCAGTTTATATCCACATAAGGGCTTTCGCATTCCAGTGAAAACTTGACCGCATTTTCAATCAGTGTCATGAAAACCAGCGGCAGGATATAAAAATCCTCATAGCTTCCTTGCCACTCCTGTGTTACTTTTAAATTGTGGCTTTTATACTGGTGATAACCAATGTATTTGTTTACAAAATCAATTTCTTCCGTCAGGGAAACATATTCTTTTTTGGTGGCCTCAATCTGGTAGCGCAACAAGCCGGAAAGCTTTAAGATCTTATCGGCAACCGTTTCCGGTTCGGCCAGTGCGTCGCCATACAGGTTGTTCATTGCATTGAGTAAAAAGTGCGGGTTGAGCTGCTGCTTTAAAAAAGTGAGCTCTGCCTGTGAGTTTAAAAGCTTTTTCTGTGTCCTGAAAACATTTTGTATGACCCATAAATGGATAAAATAAATACCGGAACCGATAAAAACCATAAAAAGTGTTCCCAATATCTCATTAAAAAGAGAGGTAAACTCCCCCATATACCGCATAAAAGTTACCTGAACAATAATGTAAAAGCACCAGAAAGCAAGGAAAAACCTAAAAAAAGTAAAATATTTTTTCTCCAAAAGAAATTTTCTTACAAGAATTACGTTACTAAAGAGCACAGCCGAATAAATGGCTGATAATATTACGATTAGTTCGACCAGAATTCTTTCTGAAGTCTTTTCCGGTTTCTTTTCGACGTATTCGTTAAAGAAAAAAAGGAAAAAAAGCAGTAGGTAAAAAGTGGTATTTCGAACCCAGAAGTTCTCATAAGTAAGGCGTGGTCTCATGAGGGCAAATTTAAAGTAATCAAAATGCTTTCAGCAAATTAGAGGTTGTTTTTTATACCAACGCCATTTGTATAATAAATCAATATTTTAAATAAATTTTAACTTAATTTTTCCTTCACAGAATATCTTTGCAAAAGTTTTAATCATCAACACTATCAAAAAACGAAAGTTACAAAAAATGAACATTAAAATTATTATCAGCCTACTGCTACTCTCCACGAGTTATCTGTTTTCTCAGGAGAAAGTGACCTTAAGCGGTACCATTTCGGATACCAGGAACAACGAAACACTTATTGGTGTTACTATCTACATCAAAAGCCTGCAAACCGGTACAACTACAAACGAATATGGATTTTATTCCATTACCGTTCCCAAAGGGACCTACAACGTTCAGATTAATTACATCGGCTACCAGAGTATCGAACAGACAATAGACCTGAATCAGAACACCCGGAAAAACTTTTCACTGGGCGAAAATTCACAGGATCTGCAGGAAGTCGTGATTACCGAAAACAAGAAGAAAGTCGATATCCGGCGTCCGGAAATGAGCGTGAACAAACTCACGATCAAGGAGATCAAAAAAATGCCGGTTGTTTTAGGGGAAACAGACGTATTGAAGTCCATACTAACCCTGCCCGGTGTAACCAATGCCGGTGAAGGGGCGTCCGGATTTAACGTTCGTGGCGGTGCTGCCGATCAGAACCTGATTTTACTGGATGAAGCTACCATTTACAATTCTTCCCACCTTTTCGGATTCTTTTCCGTTTTTAACTCCGATGCGATAAAGGATTTAAAGCTGTATAAAGGCGGTATTCCGGCGCGTTTCGGAGGCCGTTTGTCTTCCGTACTGGACATTTACCAGAAAGAAGGAAACAGTAAGGAATTCCACATGAATGGCGGAATCGGTCTGATTTCGAGCCGTTTGCTTGCCGAAGGCCCTATTTCTAAAGACAAAGGTTCTTTTCTTGTTGCCGGAAGAAGCTCGTATGCGCATTTGTTCCTGAAATTAACCGACAACAAAAACTCGGCTTACTTTTATGATCTGAATACCAAACTGAGCTACAAATTAAACGACAACAACAACCTTTACCTGTCCGGCTATTTTGGCCGTGATGTGTTCAGCCTGAACGACAGCTTTGAAAACACCTACGGTAATACCGTTGTGAACTTAAGATGGAACCACCTGTTTTCAAACAAGTTATTCTCCAATATGTCCCTGATTTACAGTGACTATTATTATGGTTTAACACTTGATTTTGCAGGCTTTAACTGGGATTCCGGTATTAAAAACTACAATTTCAAATATGACCTGAAACACTACGTTTCCGATAAAATGCAGTTAAGCTACGGATTGAATACCATTTATTATGACTTTAATCCGGGAACCATTAAACCGAATAAACCGAATTCCGGTATCAATGCGGATCAATTGGATAAAAAATATGCTTTTGAGCCTTCCTTATATATCGATGCCGAACAAAAAGTAACCGAAAACCTTTCCATTAATTACGGTTTGCGTTACTCCATGTTTTACAGATTGGGAGCACAGACCATTAACAAATATCAAAACGACCAGGCTGTAGTTTTTAACAACGATATTAAAATCTATGAAAAAGCTACGCCTATCGGAACAGAATATTACGGAAGCAATAAAACCATTGCCAGCTTTAACAATCTTGAACCGCGTTTATCGGTTGCCTATGCTTTAAACGACGATCAGTCGGTAAAAGCGAGTTACAACCGTATGAGCCAGTACCTGCACCTGATTTCCAATACGGCTTCGCCAACACCACTGGATGTCTGGGCACCAAGTGATAATTTCCTGAAACCGCAAATTCTGGATCAGTTTGCTGTGGGGTACTTTAAAAATTTCAGTGACGACAAATATTCCCTGGAATTAGAAACGTTCTATAAAAAAATCAAAAACCGTGTGGATTATATTGACGGTGCCGACTTAATTGCGAATAACGCCATTGAGCAGGTTATCTTACCCGGACGTGCCCGTGCTTACGGTTTAGAAGTTCTGCTTCGTAAAAATACCGGAAAATTAACCGGATGGGTTTCCTATACCTTATCCCGATCGGAACAGCAGACACCGGGAAGAACACCGGACGAATTGGGGATCAACAACAGTGACTGGTACCGTACCGGTTATGACAAAACCCATAATTTATCGGTAACGGGAAGTTATGCCTATAATGAAAAATGGACTTTTGGAGGAATCTTTGCGTTACAATCCGGACAGCCGGTAACCTACCCGAACGGTCAGTACCAATATCAGGGAATTTCCGTGCCAAGCTATGGCGGAAGAAACGACAACAGTCTGCCGTTGTACCACCATCTGGATGTTTCGGCTACCTATGTACCAAAACCGGATAAGAAAAAAGGCTGGCAGGGAGAATGGGTTTTCAGTATTTACAACCTTTACAGCCGTAAAAATGCCGCTTCCATTTCCTTCCGTCAAAATGAAGATACCGGACGAAATGAAGCCTTAAGACTATCCATTTTTGGAATGGTGCCATCCGTAACGTACAACTTTAAATTCTAAATTGATTATTAAGACATTATAAAAGAATCAGATCATGAAAACAATATTCAAATATTTATCGGTACTTTTTATCTGCGCACTAAGCAGCAGCTGCGAAGATGTCGTGGATGTAAAACTGGATACGGCACCGCCGCGCCTGGTGGTAGATGCAGCCATTAACTGGATTAAAGGAACTCCGGGTGACGTTCAGAAAATCACGCTGACCACAACTACCGATTATTACAGCAATACCATCCCGAAAGTATCCGGGGCTACGGTTTATATTACCAACAGTGCCAATACTGTTTTTGATTTTATCGAAACCGTGAGCGGTAGCGGGGAATACATCTGTAACAACTTCCAGCCCGTTATTAACGAAACCTATACGCTGACTATCGTTTCCCAAGGCGTAACCTATAAAGCCACCGAAGCGCTAAAAGGGGTACCCGACATTTTATATGTGGAACAGAATAACAATGGCGGTTTTACCGGGAAAGATATCGAGCTGAAAACATTTTACGATGATCCGGCAAATGAAGACAACTACTATTTATTCCGTTATATACGCAACAGCACTTTGGCAAAATTTGATGTTTCCGACGACCGTTTCGTTCAGGGAAACAGAACTTTCGACCTGTACATACATGAAGATATGGCAGCGAATGACAATGTTAATATCCGCCTGATGGGTATTTCAAAACAGTATTTCAACTATATGAGCATTTTAATCAGTGTTGCCAACGGCGGTGGCGGTGGTCCGTTTCAGACACCTCCGGCAACCGTTCGCGGAAACGTGATCAACCAGAACAACCTGACTAATTATCCGCTGGGCTATTTCAGCCTCTCGGAAGTATCTGAACTGGATTATACGGTAGAATAAACCTGAAAAGACAACTTTTAAAAGTTGTCTTTTTTGTTTTAAAATCATTCCTTACTTTTGAACGAATCCAAAAGAAAGAAAATGTCTTCACACCATATTGTCCGCGATGATCAGGAACCCGCTTTAATAATTGCCAACGGAGCACCCTGTGATGCAGAATTGCTGGGACAGCTATTAGAATGGTCGCCTTTGGTAATTGTTCTGGATTCGGCTATGGAGCGCGTGGCAAAGCTGGGTATTAAGGTAGATGTATTGCTGGGAGATTTTGACCGTGATTTTGATACGGAATACTATAAGCAGATTCAATATCCCATCGAGATTGTCCACACGCCGGATCAGGAAAAAACCGATCTGGAAAAGGCTTTCGATTACCTTATCGAACGAAAAATTCCTGCCGTAAACGTCGTTTGGGCAACCGGCAAAAGAGCCGATCACACGATTACGAATATTACCAATATCGTTCAGTACCGCAATCGGTTAAAAATTGTGATCCTCGATGACCATTCAAAAATATTCCTGTTACCCAATAAATTTGAAAAATGGTACCCGGCCGATACGATTATTTCCCTTATTCCTATCGGCAATGTAAACGGTATCCATTCCAAAAACCTTTTTTATCCATTGCAGGGCGATAGCCTGACCATTGGTTACCGCACCGGAAGCAGCAACCATGTGGTACAGGACGGTATCGTAACGATTGAGCATCAGGAAGGTGACCTGCTGCTAATGGAATGTTTTGACTAAATTGTTTTTTAAAAATACCGTATTTTAACATCCTTTTTAAAAAAGTAGAAAAAAACGCGGAAAATAATGAAACAAAAAGTTATTTTAGACTACTCATATTTAAAACCACAATCATAACAGCATGAAAAAAATAATTCTTTGCAGTTTGGCACTGTCCTTATTTATGGGAAGTTGTTCTTCCCAAAAAGGATCTTCTAAAGATTATGTTTCCAAATACATTGGCACAATCAATAAAGAAGAATTAAAAAAGCACCTGTATATCGTTGCTTCCGATGAAATGGAAGGAAGAAATACGGGAGAACCGGGACAGAAGAAAGCCGGAGAATATATTATTTCGGAATATAAAAAAATGGGAATCTCCTATCCGAAAGGAGCCGATAGTTTTTACCAGAAAGTACCCTCAGAATTTATGGTTCGCGCTTTCAGTCCGAAGCTGAACGATTCCGAAAACATCTGGGCGTATATTGAAGGTTCGGAAAAACCGGATGAGGTATTGGTCATTTCGGCACATTATGACCATGTGGGCATGAAAAACGGTGAGATCTATAACGGTGCAGACGATGACGGTTCCGGAACTGTTGCGCTGTTAGAAATCGCTCAGGCGTTTATGGATGCTAAAAAAGCCGGACACGGACCAAAACGTTCGATACTGTTTTTACACGTAACCGGTGAAGAACACGGTTTACACGGTTCAAGATATTATTCCGAACATCCTTTGTTCCCTTTAAAAAATACTATTGCCGATATCAATATCGACATGATCGGCCGACGTGATCCGGCACATAAAGACAATGGTAATTATGTGTATGTTATCGGATCGGATCGTTTGAGTACCGATTTGCACAATATCAACGAAGAAGCCAATAAAAAATATGTCAACCTTTTATTAGACTATAAATACAACGACCGTAACGATCCGGAGAAAATCTACTATCGTTCCGATCACTATAACTTTGCAAAACACGGAATTCCGGCGATTTTCTTCTTTAACGGAGTACACGAAGATTACCACCAGCCGGGCGATACACCGGATAAAATCGAATATGATTTACTGGAAAAAAGAGCCAGACTGGCTTTTGCCACCGCCTGGGAACTGGCAAACCGTCCAAACCGTCCGGTTGTAGACAAAAACGGAGAATAATAAAAAAAGCCTCAATACTGAGGCTTTTTTTATTCGGTATATTTTTCAATGTTAAATCCGGCACTTTTCACCTGTTCCATCAGCGTGCTTTCCGGAACATCGCTGGTAACGGTTAATATTTTCTTAGGGTTTTCCGTTTCCACTTTCCAGTTGTTCTCACCTACTAACGGATCTAATACCGGGGTTACTTTCTGAACACATCCGGAACAGTTGATATTGGTTTTGAATTTCATCGTTTCCATTTTGATATTTGTTTTATGATTAATCTGTTTTTACTTTTTAAATTTCAGCAGTAAGCTGTTGCTCACCACACTCACGGAGCTCATAGCCATAGCGGCTCCGGCAATCATCGGATTCAGCAAAAATCCGTTTATCGGGTATAATATTCCGGCGGCAATCGGAATACCGATAATGTTGTAAATAAATGCCCAGAATAAATTTTGTTTGATCGTTTTCACAGTTTGTTTTGACAGATGGATCGCAACCGGTATCTTTTTTAAATCGGACGCAATAATCGTCATGTGGGCTACGTCCATCGCAATATCGGAACCTTTACCCATGGCAATACTCACATTTGCCTGTGCCAAAGCCGCACTGTCGTTAATACCATCACCAACCATCGCGACCACTTTTCCCTGTTCCTGCAGCTGTTTCACATAGGCTGATTTATCCTGCGGCAATACACCTGCTTTAAACTGTTTAATGTTTAGCTGTCCGGCAACCGCAGCTGCTGTAGCTTCATTATCGCCTGTGAGCATGATTACTTCAATACCGTTATCCTGTAATTCCTGAATGGCCTGTACCGAAGTTGGTTTGATCGCATCCTGAACGGCAATAACCGCCAGTACTTTTTCAAGCGAACCGAAAAATAAAACCGTAGCGGCTTTTGCATAATAACCGGCAGCAAACTGTTTTAATTCTTCCGAAATCACAATCCCTTTCTGCTCCATTAATCTCTGGTTACCGATAAAGTAAATTTCGTGGTCCACATTAGCGCGGACTCCAAATCCGGTAATGCTTTCAAATTCGTTTATCGCAACGGTATTCAGCCCTTCAAACGCATCCACAACAGCCTGTGCTAACGGATGTTCCGACTGTGCTTCGATTGTTTTTAAAATAGCGGCTTTCGAACTGTCGCCTGCCAGCCACTGTATCCCGGTTACTTTTGGTTTCCCTTCGGTGATTGTCCCGGTTTTATCCAGGATGATTGTATCTACTTTTTGTGCCAGCTCTAAACTTTCCGCATCTTTAATTAAGATTCCCTGTTCGGCTCCTTTTCCTACACCAACCATAATCGCTGTTGGCGTGGCCAGACCTAATGCACACGGACAGGCAATAACCAGTACGGTAACCATAGCCATTAATCCCTGTGTAAAGCCGTTTTCGCCACCCAGAACTATCCAGACAATCAGAGTTACTACGGCAATTCCCAATACTATCGGTACAAATATCCCGGCAATTTTATCGACCAGTTTCTGAACCGGAGCTTTACTTCCCTGTGCATTCTGAACCATTTTGATAATGTGTGCCAGCAGCGTTTCACCGCCCACTTTTTCGGCTCTGAACTGCAGGCTTCCTTTCTGGTTGAGTGTTCCCGCAAATACCCTGGCACCTTTTTCTTTTTCCACCGGAACCGGTTCGCCCGAAATCATGCTTTCATCCACAAAGGAACTACCGGAAACCACTTCCCCGTCAACCGCAATTTTATCGCCCGGTTTTACCAGTATCAAATCGCCAAATACAATGGATTCTATCGGTGCTTCCATATAGTCACCGTTGTCTTTAACCAGCGTAACCGTTTTGGGCTGCAATCCCATTAGTTTTTTTATGGCCGAAGCCGTATTGCCTTTTGCCTTTTCTTCCAATAGTTTTCCTAAAAGGATAAACGTAATCACCACTGTTGCCGCTTCAAAATACACATGGGCATGGACGCCCCTGCTGTGCCAGAAATCGGCAAAAAGAGTATTAAAAACACTGAACAGATAGGCAATTCCGGTGCTTAACGCCACCAGCGTATCCATATTAGCCGATTTGTGCTGTAGCTGTTTCCAGGCATTGCTGAAAAAATCTTTTCCATACCAAAACAAAACCGGAGTGGCAAAAAACCACATGATCAGATTGCCGTATGGCATATCCATAAAAAACATACCGATGATAAATACCGGCAGGGTCAGGATTGAAGCGCCAATTGTTTTGTTTTTTAGCTTTTCGTAATGATTTTTATTTTGTGCTGCTATAACTTCATTCACATTCACATCTTCTTCGATGATCATATCGTAACCAATGGACTGAATGGCATTTTTGAATTCTTCCAGAGAAGCTTCTCCCGGATTATAGGCAACTTTTGCTGAGGCATTCGCATAATTAACGGCCGCATCGACAACACCTTTCTGGTGTTTCAGCATGCTTTCTACGCTCACTGCGCAAGAAGCACAGGTCATTCCGGTTACCGGAAAATTTTTGATAGTGGCTTCCATAATAGTATCTCGTTTTGATAGTACAAAGTTCGATCATAACACTATGGAAAGTGTTGTGGAATTTTACAATAGAGTTGTAAGATTTACACTTTATCTAAAGGGATTCTTTTTTCGGAACGGATGTTTTTGAAGTGGGAAGGTGTTAGTCCGGTTACTTTTTTAAACTGATTGCTCAGGTAGGCTACACTGCTGTAACCCAGTAAATCGGCGATTTGTTTTAAGGAAAGTTCATCGTAAACGATCAGTTCCTTTACTTTTTCTATTTTCTGGTTGATCAGGTATTTTTCAATGGTAATGCCTTCCATTTCAGAAAACAGGCTGCTCAGATAATTGTAGTCGTATTGCACTTTGTCCGACAGGAATTCGGAAAGGGTAAGTTTTGTTTTTTCCTGATCGTAGTGAATAAAGTTGATGATTGCCCCTTTTACTTTTTCAATGAGCTGTTTGCGCTTATCGTCAATGATTTCAAACCCGATGGCTTCCAGTTCATCAGAAAACTGCTTTAATTTTTGGTCGGCAGGCATATCGTCAGCAAGCGTCACTTCGCCCATAATAACGGTTTGGTACGGAAGATCGATTTTATCTAAAATTTGCGTAACGGCTAAAACGCAACGCTGGCAAACCATATTCTTGACTGCAATTTTCATCATACTGTAAATTTACTGTCAAAAATACAATTTGCCAACGGTATTTTAAATTCTTAACTAAGTTTTAAGGCTTCAGGATTAAAAGTGACGGCGTATTGTTCAGCCATGTACTTCTGGATTCAACCAGTTTTTTCCAGCTGTCCACACTGATAATCATCAGATCCTGCTCCTGTAGGAAATCTTTTTCTATTTTACGTTCGTTCAGTAATTTAATATGATTCGGTGCCTGTTGCTCGATCGCGCGAATGCCTTCTTTAATGGTCGCATTGTTTTTGATATTCCCCACTACATCCAGTACGGTAACCTGCGATTCTACATTGGCAATCAGTTTCTGGGCATAGTCAATTAAAAAGGCATCCGAATTATCAAAAAGCGTTACAAAAACGCGGTCTGCTTTTTCAAAGTTCTTATCGACCAATACGCCAACCGGAACATCCGTTTTGGCCAGGATTTGTTCCGTACGTTCGTCAAAAGGCGAATTTTCGAATAGTTTTTCCTTTCCGGTGAATTTATTCAACAGGTTTTCAGGATTGATGATACGGGTTGTAAATCCTAAAATTTTCCCCAGTAAGGTTCCTTCAAAGATGGATTGTCCCAACGCGATCAGAACCAGGTCAAATTCTCCTTTATTGGACACTTCGATCACATCCGAATCGATATCTGTTGATGTTTTAAACAGGGTGGTTACCTTTTGTTTCAGTTCTTTCGATTCTGCTAAAATCGGCTTAAAGCATTGTTCCTCGAATTCTTCCACATTAAACGGATTCACTTCGTTGCTAAGCGGAATGTGCATGGCGGTAACCATCGCATTTTTCTTCATCTTCTTTACAAAAGTATTGGCTAAACGCAGCAAGCCTCTTCCCTCTTCGGGTGTGTCAAACGAAACCAGTACTTTGTATTTGCTGATCTGGCTGATCTCGGACGGAATGATATCGTTTTTCGTTTTGAAAATAAAGTTGATCAGGTCCAGCGCCGGTCCGGTCATTAGGGTTGTTCCCAAAGCCATGATAACCATCATCGCAAAGATTTCGGGTTTTAAAACGCCTAAATCATAACCGATGTTTAACACCACCAGTTCCATCAGTCCGCGGGTATTCATTAAGGCCCCAATGGTTAAACTGTCACGCCAGTTCTGCCCGACAAATCTTGCCGTGAGCGCACTTCCCACAAATTTACCCACTACGGCAACCAAGACAATCAATCCGCATACTTTCCATAAATACGGATCATCCAGTAAGCCTATCTGCGTGCGCAAACCGGTAAATACAAAGAACAGCGGCAATAACATTACCTGGGAAACATCTTCTACTTTTTCGATGAAAATGTTACGGAATCGCATGTTTTCCGGCATAATGGCTCCTGCCATAAAAGCGCCGAATAACGCGTGGATCCCGATTACTTCGGTAGCATAAGACGAAATCAGCAAGGTTAAAAAGAAAATTGCGACTACCGATTTGGTGATGCTTTCTTTACTGGTATATAAATCGCCGATTCTTTTCAGGAACGGGCGTACTACTTTTAACATCAGGATCACATACACGATGGCCAGCCCGATGATGTACAGGGAACTTAAAAAAGAACCTGCTTTTACAATCGCGATTACCGCTGCCAGGATACACCATGCCGTAATATCATCGGCTGCGGCACAGGTAATTACCATTGCGCCCAGTTTGGTGCGGTGCAATCCTCTTTCCTGTACAATTCTGGCTAAAACCGGAAAGGCGGTAATACTCATTGCAATCCCGATAAACAGTCCGAAAGAAAGAAATTCAACACCGTCCGGTGCAAATTGTGTATAGATAAAATAGGCTAAAACGAGTCCTAAGGTAAACGGTATCACGATACTGGCGTGACTGATTACCACCGCTTCTTTAGCTTTGTTTTGCAGTACTTTCAGGTCCAGTTCCATCCCTACTACAAACATGAACAAGATTAGTCCTATCTGGCTCAGGAATTGTAAGTTCCCCAGCGAGGCTTCCGGGAACAAGGCGGCCGAAAATTCCGGGAAATAGGTTCCTACCAAAGAGGGACCGAGGACAATACCGGCGATGATTTCACCAATCACCATTGGCTGTCCTATTTTTTTGCAGAGTTCCCCGAACAAACGGGCAACGAATATAATGGTTACGATTTGTGCCAGTAATATAGCCAGCGGATGCGTTAAGTTATGCGTTAAAGAGCTGAGAAATTCCTGCCATTGGCTGTTTCCGGAATTAGCGACTACGATATGGCGGCCGGCTTCTAATCCTTTTCCGTTTTGTACAATCCAATACATCAAAGCTGATGTTACACCGATTATTCCAATGTAGAAGAAACTGTTTTTGAAGTTTTTCATGATGTTATCTTTTTGGCTTACACTTATTTTAGCGCAAAGGTGCTATATAATGAATTGAAAAAAAACAAATTGACACTATTTGAAACGCGACTTGTAACAAGACGGTAAAAAAATGTAATGAAATTTAAATCTTAACTTTTTCCAGAAACTCCGAACGGTAGCTTTCACTCAAACTAAAGCTGAACGGTTTTCCGTTTGATGCCGTCAGGGATGCCGTAATTTCATCGTGGGAATAGAACTGGATGTTTTTAATAGCCAGCGCTTCTTTTTTATTGACGCGGCAAAACTCTTCGGCCGGAAGCTGTTTCAGCAATTTATCGAACGAATAGTTCTTGGCAACCAGTTTGGTAAGATCCTGTAAATAAATGATTTTATCCCTGCTGTCGGTTTCTGCCGATTTGATAAAGAATATCTGTTCTATCGGTAATATGGCTTTGCCTTTATCGGTATTGAGCTGTAAGTGTTTTTTAACGGTTTTGGCAGAACTTTCCACGCGTTTGAGTACTTTTTGTACTGCCTGCTGCAAACGTTCTTTTTTAATGGGTTTCACGACATAGTCCACCGCATCAAGCTCGTAGGCTTCCACTGCAAAATCTTTATAGGCTGTTGTAAAAATGACTGCTTTGTCCTGCAGCAGATTCGCTACCTGCAGACCGTTCATTCCCGGCATTTCAATATCGGAAATCAACACGTCAAATTCATATTCCCGGCATTCCGCCAGAAAGGTTTCGGGATTATTAAAGGCGCGTACCACTTCCAGTTCCGGAATTTGCTCACAGAGCATTTTGAGATAGGTTAATCCCGGTAATTCGTCGTCAAGAAGCAAGCATTTGAGTTTTGTGCTCACGTAAGTTAATTTTTAAATGGGCAAAATAGACATCTCCTTCAACGAATTTGTCCAGTTTGTAATGGTTTTTATAAATAATTTTCAGACGTTGCTCCAGCGTTTCGGAACCCAAACCGCTGTTTTCTTTTTTAAACGTCATTTTATTGGAAATCTTATTGGAGACCGTCAGGGAAAATACATTGGCTTTTAATTCGATCACAACGGTAATAAACGCATCCGAACTTTGTAAATCGGCATGTTTAAACGCATTTTCGATTAAATCGATCGAAATTAAAGGTGCCAGTAACCGCTGGTGGTACATGCTGTCGTTTTCGTCAATTTTCTTTTTGATTGTCAGCGCAAACAACGGACTGATTTTGATTTTATTGATTTCAATCAGGTTCAGGGCAAAGTCAATTTCTTCTTTCGGACTCACAAAACGCTGCCGGCTTTCATACAGTATGTAATCCAGTACGTTGGATAGTTTATCCATTGCAAAATAGGTCTGGTAGGCATGCGACTGTATGGAATTCAGGATATTTTTAAACAAATGCGGATTTAACTTGGATTCCAGTGTTTCCAGTTGCAGGTGATTAAAGCGTTCTTCAAAATCGACATACTTGACCTGCATGTATTTCTTTTCTTTTTCCAAACGTTTCAAACGGTACAGCAAATAGCCCACGAAACACAAGGTAAGCAGGCATAACAGTAACAATATGTAATCCAGTTTTGTCACGCTAGTTTATTTCTGAACCGGTTTTTTGCTGTCATTCCAGGCATCCATACCACCGTCCAGTTCTACGATTTTCTGAAATCCTTTCTGCTGTAAAATTTCAACAGCTTCGGCACTTCTGCCACCCGCTTTGCAATATACATATACCGGTTGTTTTTTGTCCAGTTTGTCAACACGCTGGCTAAAGTCCTGGTCGTAAAGGTGCAGGTTTTTTGCTCCTTTCAAATGTCCGGAATTGTATTCTTTAGGCGTACGCACATCGATTAGCTGTCCTTTGTTTTCCGTGATTGTTTTTTCAAAAGCATCCGGAGCAACCAGCTGCGTTCCTTTTTTTACCTGCGCCTGGCAAGCTGTTAAAAAGAAGACAAAGAATAGCAGACTAAAAATTTTTGTTTTCATGAGGGTAATTTTCAAGGTCTAAAAGTACAAAAAAAGTGAGTAGCCCTTTGTTAATGTTTTCGGTATGATAAATATCATTTTTTCGCGAAGCTGCCCGGTGTAATTTTGAATTTGAAAAATCACATCAACTATGGCAATCTCATTGGTTCAAAAATACAACGTCCCCGGACCCCGATATACCAGTTACCCGACCGTTCCTTACTGGGATGAGCAAAGTTTCAGTACAGACAAATGGAAGGAAAGTTTTGTAAAATCGTTTACCGAAAGTAATGCAACAGAAGGAATCAGCCTGTACATTCATTTACCTTTTTGCGAGAGTTTGTGTACCTTTTGCGGCTGTCATAAGCGTATTACAAAACGTCATGATGTGGAAGACAAGTACATCCAGGCCGTTTTAAAGGAATGGGATCTGTATTGTGATGCCTTGCCGGAAACACCGCTCATCAAGGAAATTCACCTGGGCGGCGGTACACCTACTTTTTTCTCACCGGCCAACTTAGAATTGTTATTACTGGGCATTTTTAAAAGAGCCCAAAGAGCCGATAATTACGAATTCAGCTTCGAAGGACATCCTAACAATACCACACGGGCACATTTGCAAAAGTTATACGATCTGGGTTTCCGCAGGGTAAGTTTCGGCGTTCAGGATTATAACGAACGGGTTCAGAAAGCCATCCACAGGGAACAGCCTTTCCACAATGTGGCCAAAGTTACTTTCTGGGCAAAAGAGATCGGTTATACTTCTATCTCGCACGACCTGGTTTTCGGTTTGCCGTTCCAAAGACTGAAAGATGTGGTTGATACTATTGAAAAAACAAAATCGCTGGCGCCACACCGGCTTGCTTTTTACAGCTATGCACACGTGCCGTGGATCAAAGGAAACGGACAACGGGGATTTAAGGACGAAGATGTTCCGAAAGATCAGAAAAAACGCCAGCTATATGAAGTGGGAAAAATGATCCTGCAAAAAAACGGTTTCCACGAAATCGGGATGGATCATTTTGCCATTGAAAGCGACAGCATGTACGAGTCTTTTAAACAGGGAAAACTGCATCGCAATTTTATGGGCTATACGTCTTCTAAAACGCAGCTGATGATCGGGCTTGGTGTTTCTTCCATCAGCGACAGCTGGTATGCTTTTGCGCAGAATGAAAAAACGCTGGAGGATTATTATGCCCGTCTGGACAATAACGAGCTTCCGGTATTTAAAGGGCATATTTTAACCGAAGAAGATCTTATTATCCGCCGCCATATCCTGAACCTAATGTGCCGTTTTGAAACGTCATGGACGCCGGAAACCAGTTTTCCGGAAATCGAACAGGTAATTGACCAGTTACAGGAAATGGAAAATGATGATTTGGTAAAAATTGAGAACAATACCATTTTTGTAACCGAAAAAGGAAAACCCTTTGTCCGCAATATCTGTATGGCTTTCGATTTGCGTCTAAAAAGAAAAGCACCGCAAACGCAGTTGTTTTCCATGACCATATAATTATTCTATTATTTCGGCATCAATGATGACAATACTGTTAAAAAGGTATTGCTTGTAGGTTCCGCAAACCGTTACAACATCACCAACCGATGCCGGTTTTTCTGCCGGATGGGTGCGGCTGATCAGATAGCACCCTATATTTTCTATTTTACCTGCCTTTAATACAATATAGGAAGTGTTGTCGATGTCGCGGCCTTCCTCCAGTATCGTACCGCTCACGATAACTTTTCTATTGCGGAAACGGCAGTCCCCTATTATCGAATCATTACAAATGAGCCATAATAATTCCGGTGTGAGCCGAAAGCTTACATCGGATCCACCGGCATGATCCGCCCTGCTATCCCTCCTCATTTTTATACCGCTTTTGCTGATGGTACCGGTATGTTCCGAATACAGCAGCCAAATATTGGTCATGATAAACAAGGTCACTACCGCTATAAAAGAAGCCATTCCGATATATTTTATTTTCTTTTTGAGCATACCTGTTTTCTTAGCAATTTAACAAATTACTACTTATAAGTAGTGAATATTGTAATATTTATTTAGTAAAATTTGTTGACCTATGAAGCAACAAATCAAACATCCTACTTTACTAAAAGCGCTTGCGAAAAGACTGAAATACATTCGTAACATCAGGAATATCCGGCAGGAAGACGTCGATATGGATACCGGGATCAATATCTCCAGAATTGAGATGGGTATTCAAAACTTAACGCTCTCTACCCTTTACACTTTGTGTGAATATTATTCTGTTTCCTTAGCCGATTTTTTTTCGGAAGGTTTTGTTCCGGAAGATCTTGTTTTTCCGGCTGAAGATCCAAAACCGGATTCTTTATCCAGGAACGATCCGGAGTAAACAGGCAATAGTATTGCAATCCCGATTCGTTATCTTTGTATAAGCCAAAACGATTTCAACATGGATATTTTACTGGAAAAGATAAGTGCCTGCACGATATGCAGCGATTTTTTGCCGTATGCACCCAAGCCGATACTTTCGTTCAGCAAACAGTCTAAAATACTGATTGTAGGTCAGGCTCCGGGGCAGAAAGCGCACGACAGCGGGATTCCGTGGAATGATGCCAGCGGCGATGAATTGCGGCGATGGCTGAATGTGGACAAAGCACAGTTTTATGATACGGAGATTTTCGGGATTGTTCCGATGGGATTTTGTTTTCCGGGACGTGGAAAATCGGGCGATTTACCACCAAGACCGGAATGTGCGCCGAAATGGCATGCAGAAATTATCACGGCATTGCCGGATATAAGACTTATATTACTGATCGGGGCGTATGCACAGCAGTATTACCTGAAAGAGCGTTCTTTCGCTACGCTAACAGAGAATGTGTCGCATTACCAGATGTTTTTACCGAAGTTTCTGCCGCTGGTACATCCGTCACCAAGAAACAGGATATGGCAGAAAAAGAATCCCTGGTTTGAAGCAGAAATCATACCCGAATTACGGGCAATTGTCCGTAAAGCGCTTGCCGGTTAGCCGCAATGTGCCTCTCCGCGTACAAACAGGCTCATATTGCTAGGCGAAACAAAAGGAATATCCAATCCTAATCCTCTCATGATAAACAGCATTCCGATACAAACGGCTACATAAGGTATGGCTTTTTGAATTTTATTGCGAACGGGCATACTCACCAGGTTGGAAAGATAAACTACCGCACTCATCATCGGGATGGTTCCCAGTCCGTACAGAAGCATATAGGTAACGCTCAGTACTTCATGCTGCATGGCAATTGCACCAAAAAGTGCGACATAGACCAAACCACACGGCAGGAATCCGTTTAAGAGGCCTATGGTAAATAAGGCTTTATAGCTTTTTTTTCGGAACTGGCTGCCCAGACTTGTTTTTACTTTGGAGATGACCCGGTACACGGGTTTTGAAAAATTGTAACGGGCGAAGATTTTTTCCGGTATGAGTACGACTGTAATCATTAAAATACCGGCAATAATAGATATTTGCTGTTGTATTCCGGCAAGAAAAAGGCCCTTACCGACAATTCCGAATAGTAGTCCGAGTGTTCCGTAGGCCGTTAAGCGTCCGATATGATAGAGCATAATCTGAAGCACTTTTTTAGCCTGATTATTTCGATCCACCGGCAGCATCATGGCAATCGGACCGCACATTCCAATGCAGTGCAGACTACTGATCAATCCGAAAATGAAAGCTGAAAACAACATAACTAATTTTTAGTTTTATCATTTTTAAGCTTGTAGCCAAGAGGAGACAACCTAAAAACCTATTAAAAAACCTCCTGACTACAAGCGCAAAAACTACAAATTGACATTGACTACTTGCTTGTTCAAATATGCTTTTCCGTCATATTCCCAATCGATTGTAATGTCCCAGCGACCGTCTACCAAATTTGTTTTAGGTATGAGCAAATTTGAAGAAGACAACGAAATCGGAGTTTCGAAATCTAATTTCTGGTTAGACGGTCTGTACAGGGACACTTTCCCTTTAATATTGGCACTATTAAAGCTTTTCGGAAAAGTAACTACAATACCTTCCTGCTCCACATTAACCGATAATTTATCGGCTAATCCGGCTGCGTTCTGTTCTTTATCCAGCTGCTGCTGAAAGATCATTTCTTTTTTATAATATTCTTCCGTAACCATTTCATGGTCATAATCCTTATCTGACTGTACTTTGAAAACAAAGTATAAAATAAAGGTCATAAACAATCCGAATGCAATTACGATACTTGTTCCCCAGTTTATTTTCATAATAGTTCTTTTAAATAAAAATCTGTTATTTGAAACTCCTGCTATAGCCGCTTTTGATTAATTGAAACTTCTAGGTCCTAAAAAGTTGGTTGTAGTGGTTTCAATCAGCAAATCACCATCATATACTTCAATTATTGCTTTTGTTTTATCGTCTTTTAAAAAGGCCGGATTTATTTCAATAAATAAAGTTCCCTGAGCCAGTCCTTCTTTTTTAATGGTGAAATTTTGTTTTCCCACCATGATGATTTTTCCTTTCGGACTTACCAGTTTAAAGTGGACATCTTTAAAATCCCGGACCGTTTTGTTAACTATTTTAAAAGTAAACACATTACTGATGTTTTCTCCTTTGCGTTCATAGAGCTGTCCCGGTAAACGTAAAACGGTTGCTTCCACATCGTTTCGCAGGAACAGCATTCCTACCAAAACTGTGATCAGGATAACCAATACAGACACGTATCCTTTCATTCTTGCAGTAAAGACGAATTTTTCTTTTTTGACGATCTCATCTTCGGAAGCATATCGGATCAGGCCTTTTGGCAGGTTCACGCTTTCCATGATGTGGTCGCATTCGTCAATACAGGCGGTACAGTTAATACATTCCAGCTGGGTTCCGTTACGGATGTCAATTCCGGTAGGACATACATTTACACATTGCCGGCAATCAATACAGTCCCCTTTTCCCAGTTGCAAACGGTCCTCATTTTTTTTGAATTTGGCCCGCCCGGTTTCGCGTTCTCCTCTAACGTGGTCGTAAGCCACTACTATCGATTTGTTATCCAGTAATACGCCCTGTAATCGTCCGTACGGACAGGCAATGATACAAACCTGTTCTCTGAAAGAGGCAAAAACGAAATAGAAAACCGCGGTAAAAACCAATAAGGCAATCAGCGTACTGGTATTGTGAAACGGTCCTTCTTTTACCATTCCCAATACATGCTCACTTCCCACCAGATAGGCTAAAAACACATTGGCAATTAAAAACGAAATGATAAAGAACACCAGCCACTTGAGGACTCTTTTTCTTATTTTTTCGGCATTCCACTCCTGTTTGGCCAGACGCATCTGCGCTCCTCTGTCGCCTTCAATCCAGAATTCTATTCTGCGGAATACCATTTCCATGAATATGGTCTGCGGACAGATCCACCCACAGAAAATACGCCCGAAGGCTACTGTAAAAAGTGTTACGAAAACAACTCCTACAATCATTGAGATTACCACTAAGTGGAAATCCTGGGGCCAGAAAGGGAATCCGAAAAAGTTGAATTTTCTTTCCAGTACATTGAACAGCAAAAACTGGTTGCCGTTAATTTTTATAAAGGGTGCTGAAAACAGGAAGGCTAACAGAAAGTAACTGACCCATTTTCTTTTTTCATAGAATTTTCCTTTCGGTATTTTTGGGAAAACCCAAGCTCTTTTTCCTTCTTTATCAATAGTTCCTATACTATCTCTAAAACTCTCATCAGGGATATTAGACATGGTCTTTCTTTTTTAATTGCAGGATCCGGATGCGAATCCTGCAATATTTTGTTTTTTTATTTTAAAGCAACTGTCGCCACTTTTGCGCTGTCTGCCGGTTTTGCAGCAGCATCCGAAGCCGGAGCACTATCGTCTTTCCATACATCTCCTTCGGCCGCTTTACCGTCTTTAGGATTTGTACCCTGCAGACTCAGTACATAACTCGCTACTTTCTGGATATCGGAAGGTTTGATTATCGGTTTCCAGGAAACCATTCCTTTTCCGTCACGTCCACCTTCCATAATGGTATTGAAAACGTTTTTGATGCCGCCTCCTAAAATCCAGTGGTCATCGGTTAAATTCGGTCCGATTCCTCCACCTCCGTCAGCACGGTGGCACGCTACACAGTTGGTTTCAAAAATTGCTTTCCCTGCGGCTAAAGAAGCACCATCTGTTAATAAGGTCACTTTTTCTTTATCCATTAAATCCGGAGCTGTTTTTTTGTATTCTTCAACTGCAATTTTTGCTTCTGACATTTCTTTTTCATATTCCGCTTTCTGATCGTCATGTCCTAAAACATGGAACTTGATAAGGTAAATAAAGGCAAAGGCAATACAGGCATAGAAAAGGTACACCCACCATGGCGGTAAAACGTTGTCTAATTCTTTGATTCCGTCATAATCATGATCCATCATTAACTCTCCTTCTTCTTCCATTTTTCGGGAGCGGGTTAATTTTTGCATTATCCCTTTGTAAAATGCGGATTCTGTAAATGGCTGATTTTCTTCAATTTCTTTTTGCTTACGTTGTTCTTCCGTCAGCAAAGTGTTTAATATATTATTTGTCGCTTTTAAAACCATTTCCATTGCAATCAATACAAATAAGAACAGTAATAAAATCACCGATACCATAGGGTACTTTATAAAGGCAGGTCTGTCGCCGGAGTCGATACAGAATTCCACAGCCATAAAAAAGATGGCAAACAAAACCGGAACTCTAACATATACTGGAAAAAATTTTTTCATACTTCTTACAATTATTGATTGTTTGCTGTGTTTTGGTCCTCAAAAGGGAGATTACTCATTTCTGTAATTTTCTCTTTTTTATAGGTTAATACCCAAATATATAATCCTACGAAAAACAGGAAGAAAATAAGTAATGAGATTATCGGATAAATTTCAATTCCTGAAATAGTCTCCATATTGTGTTTAATAAACTTTAGCATAACAAATTATTTTTGATTTTCAGCTACGTTTTTTACTTTGATATCCGTACCCAAACGTTGCAAATAAGCAATCAAGGCTACAATTTCTCTATCGTGCATCGGTACAAATGTTTCCCCTCTTGTGGCAGCATTTTTCTTACTTTCCTCATAACTTTTCACGAAGTCAGGGTCTGCATGTAAGTTCTTCTCAATTTTCTGAGTTTGTTCTTTGATACTTTTTGAAGCATTTGTTATTTCTTCTTCCGTATACGGAACACCCAGTTTAACCATTGCACGCATTTTGTCCTGCGTTTTGGAGTAATCCATCGGTTTGTTATCAAACAGCCATTTATAGCCCGGCATGATTGATCCTGACGATGTACTTTGCGGATCCCACATGTGGTTAAAATGCCAGTTATCTGAATATTTACCACCAACACGCATTAAATCGGGTCCGGTTCTTTTTGATCCCCATAAGAACGGGTGATCGTATACATATTCACCGGATTTGGAATATTCTCCGTAACGTTCCACTTCAGAACGGAATGGTCTTACCATTTGGGAGTGACATCCCACACAACCTTCTCTGATATATAAATCACGTCCTTCCAGTTCAAGCGGTGAATATGGTTTCACACTGCTGATGGTCGGGATATTCGATTTTACAACCAGGGTCGGGATAATCTGTACGATACCACCAATCAGGATGGCAACAGTTGCCAGAATGGTTAATTGGATCGGTTTTCTTTCCAGCCAGCCGTGGAATTTTTCTCCTTTTAATCGGCTGCTTGCTATTTTTTGTAAAGCCGGAGCTTCTGCTAATTCGTCTTCAATTTTCTGACCTACTTTGATGGTCATGATGATGTTGTATACCAATACCAGGGTTCCGATTACAAACAGGGTTCCTCCTATGGCTCTCATGGCATACATTGGCATGATTTCTTTTACTGTTTCCAGGAAGTTACCATAAACCAGGGAACCGTCCGGATTAAATTGTTTCCACATTTGTGCCTGAACAAATCCGGCTACATAAAGCGGTAAAGCATACAATATGATTCCCAATGTACCAATCCAGAAGTGGAAATTAGCCAGTTTTGTAGAGTATAATTGTGTTTTGGTCATTCTCGGGATCAACCAGTAAATCATACCGAATGTCAGGAATCCGTTCCAGGCTAAAGCTCCCACGTGAACGTGTGCTACGATCCAGTCGGTAAAGTGTGCAATTGCATTTACATTTTTTAAGGATAGCATTGGTCCTTCAAAAGTTGCCATACCATATCCGGTAATCGCTACTACGAAGAATTTCAATACCGGTTCTGTTCGCACTTTATCCCAAACACCTCTAAGTGTCAGTAATCCATTAATCATACCACCCCAGGACGGTGCGATCAGCATTACAGAGAAAACAACTCCTAAATTTTGTGCCCAGTCCGGTAAAGCGGTGTACAACAAGTGGTGCGGTCCTGCCCAGATGTACAGGAAAATTAAAGACCAAAAGTGAATGATGGATAATCGGTATGAATATACCGGGCGATTAGCTGCTTTCGGAACGAAGTAATACATCAGTCCTAAAAACGGTGTAGTCAGGAAGAAGGCCACTGCATTGTGTCCGTACCACCATTGTACCAAAGCATCCTGAACACCAGCGTAAACAGAATAACTTTTCAACGCACTAATTGGTAATTCCAAGCTATTAAAGATATGCAGTACTGCAACAGTCACAAATGTTGCCAAATAAAACCAGATTGCTACATATAAATGACGTTCTCTACGTCGCAAAATGGTCATAATCATATTAATACCAAATACTACCCAAATAAGTGCTATGGCAATATCTATAGGCCATTCCAGCTCTGCATATTCTTTAGATGTTGTATATCCCAGCGGTAACGTTATGACGGCAGCAACAATAATTAACTGCCAACCCCAGAAGTTAATATTACTCAGAATATCACTATACATTCTGGCTTTTAATAAACGTTGTAAAGAGTAGTACACCCCTGCGAAAATGGCATTACCTACAAAGGCAAAAATTACCGCATTCGTATGCAATGGTCTTAGACGCCCGTAACTCAACCAGGAAATTCCATCGGTTAAATTAGGGAATAAGTACATCGTAGCCACAAGGAGCCCGACTAACATTCCCACTACTCCAAAAAGTATTGAAGCATAAAGGAATTTCTTTACAATTTTGTTGTCGTAATAAAATTGTTGCACTTCCATAATTAGTTCTGTTTTTCTATTTTTGTTTCTGTTTTATTCTTTTTTTTCTTCGCAAGCTCATCATCAAAGAGCATTCTTACTGATGGCGTGTAATCGTCGTCAAATTGCCCGCTTCGTACCGCTTTAATAAAAGCATACAAAAAGACCGCAGCAACGATAATACTGATGGAGATTAATATATAAATGACACTCATACCTTAAAATTGTGTTAAACAAAATTACTTTACCCGTTTTTCAAAAAATATGATATTTATCATACTTCTTATTTATTTCGATTCTACCAAAACACTATAAACCAACACCTTACTCTATTCCTCAAAAACTATTATGCTTTCCGGGAGTACAGATTACTCATAACGGTCACAAAGCTTACGATGGTAATGGTGCTTAACGGCATGATAATGGCAGCAACCAGCGGCGACAGGTTCCCGGTTACAGCAAAACTCAACCCGACCACATTGTACAATAAGGACAAGCCAAAGCTCATCATAATGGTTTTCATGGCGTTTTTGGAATAGTTCAGGAAGTAGCCTATTTTAGAGAACTGCCCGGCATCGAGAATACCGTCGCAGGCGGGTGAAAAGACATTCACATTTTCTGAAATGGAGATCCCGACATTACTCTGTGCCAGAGCACCGGCATCATTCAATCCGTCACCGATCATCATGACATTTCCGCCTTTGTCCTGCAGGGTTTTGATGAAGGCCAGTTTCTGTTCCGGTTTCTGGTTAAAAATCAGTTCCGTATTTTTGGGCAGTAATCCCGCGAGCGTTTCTTTTTCTCCTTCATTATCTCCGGAAAGTACCTTGATCTTATAGGTTTTATTCAGCTTGCGGAACAGTTGTTCCAATCCGTCCCGGTATTGGTTGTCAAAGGTGAATTTTCCTTTATAAACACCATCAATACTGATATTTACCGACGTTTGTTTTACTTCGTTCTCTTCCTGTTTTCCAACGAAGGAAGCCGAACCGATCTTTATTGCCGCTTCTTTTATTGTTGCCTGTATGCCTTTTCCGGTAATTTCTTCAAAATCGGAAACAACCACTCTTTCTGCATCGGGTAAAAAATCATACAGCCTTCTGCTTAGCGGGTGATTGGAACCACGCAGTACATTTTTGATCAGCATGATTTCTTTTTCATTCAATGACTGTCCGGTATAGGCTATCGAGGACTTTTTATTGGAGGTAATGGTTCCGGTTTTATCGAACACTATCGTGTCCACTTTTGCCATCTGCTCGATCACCGTTGCATTTTTTAAGTAGAGTTTTTTATTCCCCATTATCCGGAGTACATTCCCTAAGGTAAACGGAGCCGTCAGTGCCAGCGCACACGGGCAGGCAACAATCAGTATGGCTGTGAAGACATTAAAAGCGGTGTTGACATCTATGAATATCCAGTAACCAAAGGAAAGGAAAGCCAGCAATAACAGCACCGGTGTAAAATAACGGCTCACCGTATCGGTAATGGTTTTGTATTTTAAATCGGCTTTTTTCTGGAACACATCATTGCTCCACAACTGTGTCAGGTAACTTTGGGAAACCGTATAGAGTACTTCCATTTCGATAACCCTTCCGATCTGTTTTCCGCCGGCAAAAATTTTATCTCCAGATTTCTTTTCAATCGGGATTTCCTCACCGGTCACAAAACTGTAATCAATATAGGCCTTCCCGGATATTAAAATACCGTCAACCGGAATTAATTCCTGGTTCCGGATCAGCAGGCGGTCGCCTTTTTTGATTTCATAAACCTGGGTTGCTTCTTCCGAACCGTCTGTATTGATTTTGGTTACCGCAATCGGGAAATAGGATTTATAATCCCTTTCGAACGAAAGGAAGTTGTAGGTTTTTTGCTGGAACAGTTTTCCTAAAAGCATGAAGAAAATCAGTCCGCACATGCTGTCGAAAAATCCCTGACCGTAGTCGAAAACAATATCGACCGTACTTCTCACGAACATTACGATAATCCCCAAAGCAATCGGGATGTCGATACTGAGCATTCTGGATTTAATGCTTTTCCAGGCGGATATATAATAGCCCCATCCGGAATAAAAGAAAGCCGGTAATGACAGTCCGAAAATCAGCCATCTGAAAAAGTCTTTGTACTGGTCTATCCAGTACTCGCCCACTTCAAAGTATTCAGGAAAAGACAGGAGCATTATATTTCCAAAGCAAAAAAATGCTACCCCTATTTTGTAAATTAAGCTCCTGTCCACCGTTTTCCTGACACCTTCATAATTTTCCAGGCTTATATACGGTTCATAGCCTATTGAACTTAACAAAAGGACTATTTCTTTAAGATTCGTTTGTTGCGGATCATACGTGATTCTGACTTTCTTCTGCGAAAAGTTCACCTGCGACAGGCTGATCCCTTTTTGAAGTTTTTGCAGATTCTCTAAGATCCAGATACACGAACTACAGTGTATGTGGGGAATATACAACGAAGCGATATGTATTGTGTTTTCTTCAAACTCCAGAAGTTTGGTTACAATACTTTCATTTTCTAAAAAATCATATTTCCCTTTTATGTCTTGTGGTGTCGCTCCGGGCGCCTTTTCGAAATCATAATAGCAGGTCAGGTCGTTCTGGCTGAAAATCTCGTAAACGGTTTTACATCCCAGACAACAAAAAGATTTATCATCAAAAATGATTTCTTCTGCTTTTATAATATCATTACCACAATGGAAACAATTTTGCGTATCCATAAATTTGCTCATTTTACCTGAGACAAAGGTTGTAATTAGGGTAGCAATAAAATATGATATTTGTCATACTTTTGGTATATTTGTATGAACCATTTTAAGGAGTATGTATATGGGGAAATGTGAACAATGTATCGTTAGAGAGTTTAGCTCTTTAAAAGCTTTAAGTAAAGAGGAGCTTTTAAAGATTGCCAGCTGTAAAACGTCTTATATTATTAAAAAAGGGGAACCCATTTTTGAAGAAGGTGATGTTACCAATGGTATCTATTGTGTCAAAGATGGTGTTTGTAAGTTATCCAAACTCAGCCAGAACGGTAAAGACCAGATCGTAAAACTGGTGAAACCGGGTGAGCTTTTAGGGCAACGCTCCATGATTAGTGATGAACCGGCAAACCTGAGCGCTATTGCATTGGAAGACATGCAGGTTTGTTTTATTCCCAAAACCGAGATCCTTTCTTTTTTTAACAACAACAATCAGTTTTCCATGAATGTGATGAAAACGATTTGCGGTGATTTAAAAGAAGCCGATGACCACATGGTGTCTATGGCGCAGAAAAATGTGAAAGAACGCCTTGCCGAGACCTTACTGTATCTAAGCGATACTTTTGGCACTAATGCAGATGGCACCTTAAAAATTCAGCTTTCGCGTGAGGAGTTGAGCAGTATTATCGGTACCGCTACCGAAAGTTGTATTCGTTTGTTGTCTGATTTCAATAAATCCGGGTTAATCGAACTGACCGGAAAGAAAATCAGCATCAAAAACAAGAATCAGCTGCGCAAAATGGCCGAATAGTAACCTATTGTATTGTATATAAAAAAAACCGGCAACAGGCCGGTTTTTTGTTTTATCAGAAAGTTGCGGCTTCCCGTTTTGCTTTTTCAAATTCTGCGATAACATTGGCTACAATTACCGAAACGGGTTGTATGTCGTGGATCAATCCGGCTATCTGACCGATTTCCAGTTCTCCTTCCACCAAATCACCTTCAAACATTCCGCGTTTTGCACGGGCCCTGCCTAAGAGTTCTTTCAGTTCTTCCGGCGTCGGGCATTTGGTATATAATGTTTGTACGTCTTCATAAAATTTGTTTTTTATCAAACGAACCGGCGCCAGTTCTTTCAGCGTTAAATGGGTATCGCCTTCTTTTACATTTAAGATCGTTTGCTTGAAGTTATCGTGTGACGAGCTTTCTTCCGATGCTGCAAAACGGGATCCCATCTGTACACCGTCGGCACCTAAAACCATTGCCGCCAGCATTCCTCTTCCGGTAGCGATACCACCGGCAGCGATTAACGGAATATTGATTTGTTCCTTTACCATCGGGATCAGCGTTAGCGTTGTGGTTTCTTCTCTTCCGTTGTGTCCTCCTGCTTCAAAGCCTTCGGCTACAACAGCATCCACTCCTGCTTCCTGTGCTTTTAAGGCAAATTTGGAACTGCTCACCACGTGTACAACCGTAATGCCTTTTTCTTTTAGAAAAGCGGTCCATGTTTTCGGATTTCCGGCCGAGGTAAAAACGATCTTTACGCCTTCTTCGACAATAATGTTCATTATTTCTTCGATGTTGGGATACAGCATCGGAACGTTTATTCCAAAAGGTTTATCTGTTGCTTTTTTACATTTCTGAATGTGCTCGCGCAGTACTTCCGGATACATCGATCCGGCTCCGATTAAACCCAGTCCGCCGGCGTTACTTACGGCACTTGCTAATTTATATCCGCTATTCCATATCATCCCACCCTGAATTATCGGGTATTGGATATTGAAAAGTTTTGTGATTCTGTTCATGCTGTTAGATATACTATTTTTTGATTAGTTTTCCTGAAAAGGTGGCTTCACCCGAAACAATGGTGTAGCAATAAATTCCGGAAGTAAACGATTCCAGGGAAATGGTTTCTTCCTGAAGGCTGCTGATATTTTTTTTCATGATTTCCTGCCCCAGGCTGTTGTATAGCACAAAACGGGCAACGGTGTTGTCTGGTGACGTAATGGTTATCGTTCCCGCTGTTGGGTTGGGATAAAGGTTAAAGCCGTTTACTGCAAACGAAGCGGTCGATAAGGCTGTATTTAAGGCCAGTTGGAAATCCGGTATTCCGTATCCGTAAAAGTTATCCGGATTGGTATAGCGGTCTGCCGATTCTTTTATGATCCGTACCAGCTGAGCATTTGTTTTATTCGGTAATGCCTGCCATAAGCACGCTACCAGTCCGGCTAATGTGGGTGCCGAAAAAGAAGTCCCGTTATTATAGCCTATTTCTCCGGTTTGTGTTGTAACAACCGAAGCAGCACCCATTGCCATTACATCCGGTTTGATCCTTCCGTCGGCTGTTGGTCCCTGTGAACTAAATCCGGCTCTGACTTCTGAAGCGCTCACCGCTCCTACCGTCAGAACATTGTTAGCATCTGCTGGGGCTGTTATAAATTTCCACGGTTTGGCACCTTCATTTCCGGCGGAAACCACTACAATCATCCCCCGGGTAAACGCGATATTAGCGCCTCTGGTTATAAAGGTGGTATTCCCGTCCATATCCTGGTAGGTATGGTTATAGGCCGCATTGGTAAACAGGTTATAGCCCAGTGAAGAGTTGATTACATCAACACCCAGGCTGTCGGCAGTTTCGGCAGCTTCCACCCAAAGGCTTTCTTCTAACGGACTTTCGCTGTTGATGTCTTCCGTAACAAATAAATAATAGGAAGCATCCGGTGCAGTGCCCACCAACTGATTGTCTACATAAGCAGCCATATTAGACAATACCTGCGTACCGTGCTGGAAGCCGGTATAGAAATTGGCATTGCGGTTCACGAAATTATAGCCGCCTTTAATCTGGTTATTGGTTCTTAATCTTAAAAATGGATCGGTGGTATCCACTCCCGGGAAACCGGCATCCATTACCGCAATGATCTTTCCGGTTCCGGTAAAATCCTGCTGGTGCAGTAAATGTCCGTTGAGCATCTGAATCTGTGCTGCGGAAGCACCATAGGGAAAGTTTGCCTGTACATCCAGCGTTTTATTAAACAATCCGGAAGCGGCAGTATTCGTATTTTTATTGGTATTTAAAGTTTTGTTGGCAAAATCGACATGATGAACAAAGGAAAGTGTTGTCAGTCCGTTAATCACCGACTGTGTTCCTCTGATGTGTAAGGCATTCATCCATTTGGATTTTGCCATCACGCTGATTCCGGGAACGGCTGTAATCTGGTCGATATAGTTTTGGTGGATGGGTACATCCTGAATGTCGACCGCAATATTTTGAGCAGCTCTCCTGTCTAATGCTCTTTGTGAAAGCATGGAAAGAGGGTTGCTCAAATAGGTCTGTGCATTGGGCTTATCGTTAAAATAAACCCAGGCATCTTCTTGTGAAAATGTTACTGTGTGCAGTAATACGAATAGAAACGGAAGGATTTTTTTCATGCTTTCACAAATTAGAAAGCGCAATTTAAGAAATTACTCCCGAACCAACTAATTCATCTCCAATATGCCATGAAACAAATTGCCCTTCTGTTATTGCCGATTGCGGTTCTTCGAAAAGTACATACATACCGTCTTCAAACTGGTATAACGTTGCTTTTTGCAATGGCTGTCTGTAACGGATTCTCGCCATTACTTCCATTTTTTCGCCATTGGCTAAAGCCAGATCCTCACGAATCCAGTGTACTTCCGGTTTTTGAACAAATAAAGCTCTTTTGAACAATCCGGGATGGTTATGTCCCTGTCCGGTGTAAATGGTATTGGTCGTTACATCTGTAGCGATAATAAACAGCGGTTCTTTTGTTCCTCCTACATTCAGTCCTTTTCTTTGCCCGATCGTAAAATAGTGGGCACCCTGGTGTTTCCCGACAATTTTCCCCATTTCCGGAGTATAGTCGATATTCTTCGCCCGGTACGCCAGTTCTTCTTCCAGAGAAGCAAAACCGGTTTGGGTCTGGGTATATACGGCATGATTCGCATCCACTTCAAAAATCAAGCCTTCTTTAGGCTGTAACTGCTGTTGTAAAAATTCCGGCAGGCGTACTTTTCCGATAAAGCAAAGTCCTTGCGAATCTTTCTTTTCGGCTGTGATCAGTTCCATTTTTGCGGCAATTTCCCGAACCTGGGGCTTGGTCAGTTCCCCGATCGGGAATAATGATTTTGCCAATTGTTCCTGGGATAACTGGCACAGGAAATACGACTGGTCTTTATTACCGTCTACTCCGGCCAGTAACTGATATACGTTACCTTCTTCTTTTTCAATAATCCCTTTACGGCAATAATGCCCTGTGGCAACATAATCGGCACCAAGGCTTAACGCTATTTTCATAAATACGTCAAACTTGATTTCACGGTTACACAACACATCCGGGTTGGGTGTTCTTCCTTTTTCGTATTCGTTAAACATATAGTCCACGATACGTTCTTTATATTGTTCGCTTAAATCTACTGTCTGAAAAGGGATTCCTAATTTTTCAGCCACTAAAAGCGCATCATTACTGTCTTCCAGCCATGGACATTCGTTCGAAATCGTAACCGAATCGTCATGCCAGTTTTTCATAAACAGTCCTATCACTTCATAGCCTTGTTCCTGTAAAAGATAGGCTGCCACACTCGAATCCACTCCACCGGAAAGACCAACAACTACACGTTTCATCTATTTCTATACCTTATATTTATGATTCTTCTATTTTTTTTTGCAAAATTACATTATTAATTGGTTTTGCTTTTTAACTCGGTCGGTTTCTTTTTCCCGTCCGTATCGGTCCTGATCTTAAAGGTCACATCGTTTATTTTGGCAGCGTTTACTTCTTTAACCAGTTTGTTGTTTTCGTAAAATTTCCAGATTCCGGATTTCTGCCCTTTTTTAAATTGTCCTTTGGTAATTATTTCATTTTTGGAGTTGCGGTAAACAGAAGGTCCGTCAAACAGATTGTTCACATAGGTTGTTTCTTCAATTACCACTCCTTTATCGGAATATTTTTTATACATCCCCTGCTTAACGCCGTTTACATACTGAATTTCTTCGGCTACGGCTTTGTTCGGGTAAAATGCTTTTCGGGTTCCGTTTAGTTTTCCATTGGAATAATATTCCAGCGTCATGATTTCTTTTCCGCCTTTATGGTAGTACTTCCATTCTCCTTCATATTCTCTGCCCACTATTTTTCCTTCACTGACTTTATTGCCTTTCTGGTCAAAAAACACCGTATAATTAGAACCGTCATTTGCCGAAAAATCACGGGTTGCAATAACAACCGTGGCTTTGGTATTGTCAAAATACTTGAACACGCCCACTTCCTTTCCGTGATCGAAGGTTCCTTCATATCGCGGGTATTTGGTATCGTCGTAAATTCCTTTCCACAATCCGTGACGCTGACCTTTATCGTCGTTCTTATTTGTTTCCTGTGAAAAAGCAATGGTGCTCAATAAGGTGAATATCACTAAGAATGTTGTTCTCATATTTTTGTAATGGTTTAATTATACTAAACGTATCATCCTGAAAATAATTTTAATCCCTGATGATTAAACTGCTAAAGTAAATAAGGATTGTATAAAAAAAGCATCCCTGACGGATGCTTTTCAATTATTTTTTGTTTTGCTTGGCATTTTTCTGTGCTTCCGCCTGCTCCATCATTTCCTGCATCTTTCTTTGAAACTTACTCTGCTTCTGAGGTTTCGTCTTATTCTCCTGAATCTGAGCGTGAATTTTCTCTTCATTCACAATGTAGTTCTTGATAACCAGCATAATACCGATAGTGATCGTATTCGAAATAAAGTAATACAAACTCAATCCTGAAGCATAGTTATTAAAGAAGAATAACATCATAATTGGTGAAACATAAATCATAATTTTCATGATCTTACCCATATCCGGCATACCTTCCTGCGGAGGTGTGCTCATTGCCTGGTCGCCTGTTGTCATTTTCATATAGAAGAAAATAGCAACTGATGCCAATATCGGGAATAAACTCACGTGGTTACCATAGAACGGAATGTAGAACGGTAAGTGTAACACCGAATCGTATGACGATAAATCGTCTGCCCAAAGGAAGCTTTTCTGTCTTAAATCAAAATAAGACGGGAAGAACTGGAAGAGGGCATAGAAAACCGGAATCTGCATGACGGCTGGTAAACATCCTGCCATAGGATTCACACCGGCTTTATTGTACAGTTTCATTGTTTCCTGTTGTTTCTTCATCGGGTCTTTTGAGAATTTCTCATTCAATTCTGCAATTTCCGGACGCAACACTTTCATTTTTGCCTGAGACAAATATGATTTATAAGTTACCGGTGACATTACCAGACGCACTAAGATCGTGAAGATAATAATGGCGATACCGTGAGGAACAAATCCGCTTAAGAATCCGTAAACAGGGATAAATACATAACGGTTAATCCAACCGAAAATTCCCCATCCCAAAGGCATTACTTCATCCAGATTCTTGTTGTATGAATTTAATGTTTTATAGTCTGATGGTCCGTAGTACCAGTTCATGTTATAGTTCAACTCTCCGTTTTTGAATTCTAACGGTAATTTTGCGACGAAGTTTTTAGTAAAAACCGTGTCAATTTTTTCATCGTGAACCAGGTTCTCCGATTTTAACTGAGCTGTTTTAAACGGCGTATCTGTCAATAAAATAGACGTAAAGAAATGTTGTTTGAAGGCTACATACGTAACGTTTTCTGCAGATTTCTCATCTAATTTACTGGTTGCGCTTAACGAGTTGTCTTTTCCGCTTTCATATTCGTAAACCAAATCCGTGTATCTGTTTTCATAGCTTACACTTTTTTCGTTGCGGAATGATTTTAACTGCCACTCCAGATCCAGCGGTTTAGCCGTGTTAATAACATTGCTAAGTCCCTGAGAGCGGATTGCGAAATCCATCATGTATTCTTTTGGTTTCAATACATAACGGTACTCTAAAAACTGGTTGGCACCGGCTTTCAGTCTCATCGTTAAAACCTGATTGTCCCCTTCTTTTGTTACAGTAGGCTCAAAATAAAGGTCTTTGGTATTTAAAATACGATTGTCCTGAGTGTTGATCTGAAGGTTCAGATTGGCGTTGTTTTGTTTGATTAATTCAACATTTCTTTTCGAATTTTTGCTGAATTGCTCAAAACCGTTAACGGTAGCTTCTACGATATAACCACCTTTGTTAGCGATTTTTAACGTTAAAACTTCATTTTTAATTTCGGTAACGTTTTCTTTTGCAGAAGGCAATGAAGCACTGTATGCGAAAGCTCCCAAAGAACTTTGCAATGCTTTTACGCGAAGCGAATCCGGCTGAGTTGTATCGGCAATTGCTTTGGTAACTGCCGCTTCTTTAGCTTTCTCTACTTTTTCAACTTTAGCTTTTTGAGCATCTTCTGCAATGGATTGTTTCTCTTTGTCGATGTTGTTGTACATCATCCAGATCATCAATCCTGCAATCAAAACAAATCCTAAAATAGATTTTGTGTCTAATTTCTTTTCTTCCATTCTAATCGTTTATTGTTTATGGTGAGTTGCAAAAATTTTTAGCAACAAACTTTATTTTTCACAGCTGCTTCTACAAAATGTACAAACAACGGATGCGGATTAGCTACCGTACTTTTATATTCCGGATGGTATTGAACCCCAATGAAAAACGGATGATCCGTTAATTCCACTACTTCCACTAAACCGGTATCAGGGTTTACTCCTGATGCTTTTAATCCTGCATTTTCCAAAGCTTCCAAATAGTCTCCGTTAAATTCATAACGATGACGGTGACGCTCTAAAATATTGGTTTTACCATAAATTGAATGTGCCAGTGTATTTTCTTTTAAAGTACATTTCCAGGCACCCAAACGCATGGTTCCTCCTTTATCGGTAATATTTTTTTGTTCTTCCATGATGCTGATCACCGGGTAAGACGTGCTGTCGTTCATTTCTGTCGAATTGGCATCGGCATAACCCAGAACATTTCTGGAATATTCAATAACGGCCATCTGCATACCCAGACAGATTCCAAAGAATGGAATTTTGTTTTCTCTGGCATAGCGAACCGTTTCTATTTTTCCTTCAATTCCTCTTCCTCCAAATCCCGGAGCAACCAAAATACCATCCAAACCGTTCAGTTTATCGGCAACCGTTTTCTCATCCAGGTATTCCGAGTGAATACTGATTACATTTACTTTGGTTTCATTTGCCGCTCCCGCGTGAATGAATGCTTCCAAAATGGATTTATACGAATCCTGTAATTCTACATATTTCCCTACCAAACCGATGTTAACGGTGTGTTTCGGGTTTTTCAGTTTGTGCAGGAACTCATTCCATTGTGACAAATCCGGTGTTGCTTTTTCCGGTAAATCCAATTTTTTCAGGGCTACTCTGTCCAGTCCTTCTTCCAACATTAAGTTTGGAACATCATAAATGGTTGAAGCATCGATAGACTGAATAACCGCTTCTTTTTTAACGTTACAGAATAACGCTAATTTCTGACGCAGGTCGCTTGAAATTTCATGCTCAGTTCTGCAAACCAGAATATCCGCTTTGATTCCGCTTTCCATTAAGGTTTTTACGGAGTGCTGCGTTGGTTTTGTTTTTAATTCACCGGCTGCCGCCAAATAGGGCACTAATGTTAAATGAATAACGATTCCGTTATTATCACCCAACTCCCACAATAGCTGACGTACCGATTCGATATACGGCAACGATTCGATATCACCAACCGTACCGCCTATTTCTGTAATCACAATGTCAAAATCACCCGACTTTCCAAGCAACTGCATACGTTCCTTGATCTCATTCGTAATGTGCGGAACTACCTGAACGGTTTTTCCTAAAAATTCACCACGACGCTCTTTTTCAATTACAGAAAGATATACTCTTCCTGTCGTAACATTATTGGCCTGTGACGTAGGAACATTTAAAAAACGCTCATAATGTCCTAAGTCCAAATCGGTTTCGGCTCCGTCATCTGTTACATAACACTCTCCATGTTCATACGGGTTTAATGTTCCCGGATCCACATTAATATACGGATCAAATTTCTGGATTGTCGTTCGGTAACCTCTTGCTTGTAATAATTTAGCTAAAGAAGCTGCGATAATTCCTTTTCCTAAAGAAGAAGTCACACCTCCTGTAACAAAAATATATTTCGTCTGATTCATTGTGTTGTTGTTTGTTGTAGTTGTGTAAAAAACTTGGCAAAAGTACAATTATAAATTGAGAATTAATAACTGTAGATTGACAATTATTCGTTAATAAAAGGTTTACGGTTTGGGGAAGTTCTTTTTTATATTCCGGATTAATTCTTCCAGTCCGTTTAATTTGAGTTCATAGACCAACTGCAGCTGTTCGCCAAGCTGCCCTTTTGGAAAACCTTTGTTGTGGTACCAGACAATATAGTGTTCGGGTAAATCGATAAGAAAACGCCCTTCAAATTTTCCGAAGGGCATTTTGGTATGAGCCAGCCTGATGAGTGCTTCTTTATTTTTATCCAAAATATTATTCTCTTCCTATGAAGTCAATTTCATTGTTCTGTGCCATCTTCGGATCATTGCCGTAATCATTTCTTCCATGGTCGCCATCCAGCACAAAATAATACAGGATAATCATGGAACCGATAAACGGTATCAATGCCAGCAGATAGGTCCAGCCGCTTTTATTGGTATCATGCAGTCTTCTTACGGCAACGGCAAACGACGGAATGATCGTTGCCAGTGCAAAAGCCACCAACAGGAAACCTGAAATCCCTATTAATGCTTCCGATCCTGTTACAATAGCAATAATAAATACGATATACAGCGGAACAATAATAATAAAATTACCCAATACATAATACCAATATTCCGAACGACGGGCACGCCCTGAAAAGTTGATGTAATTTTCAATAAACGCTTTTTTCCACCAATCGAAAAAATTATAGTCTTTTTCTGCTTTTACCATCGTCTATTTCCAGTTAAATATTATTTCTTTTTTAATATCCGGGTTCAGGCTCAGATAAACCGGACAGGTCAAAGCCGTTCGTTCCAATATTGTTTTTGTTTTATCGTCTGCTTCGATATTCATATTAAAAGTCACATGAATCTCAGCTATTTTTCGCGGTTCTGCCTGCATAACTTTGGTTACGTCTGCCGTTGCTCCGGAAAAGTCAACATCCATCGTAGCTGCTTTTATTCCCATAACGGTAAACATACAGCTTGCCAGTGCATTCGCCACGGTATCTGTGGGTGAAAAAGCTTCTCCCTTTCCGTTGTTGTCCACCGGCGCGTCCGATATAATCTCACTTCCCGACTGCAAATGAATCGACGACGTTCTTAAATCTCCTAAATACGTTACTTTTGAGGTCATTATTTTGCTTCTTTTACAGTTAAATCATCACTATAGTTCATAATATAAACACCGGTATTGTAATAGCCTCCGTTTATATTTGCGTAGTCAAATTTGTTCTCCACCTGCTCCGATGCATTTTCGTTAACCGATTCCCGGAATCCGTTTTCCTGAAACATTCTCACAATAACATCAAAAGTTACATCAAAACCTCTTGTTGCAAAGCGGTTCGGGAAGATGTTATTTTTCTTTTTAAATGTACCGGCAAAAATAGCCGCTTCCGGAGTTTCGTTATCTTTGGCTACCGAAGGGTACAATAATTTCAATTTGGTTAAACGGCTCAACGGAATTTCTTCAAAATCCAGGGTTTCGTTTTTCTCCAGTGTTACCAGCTGTACCTGGAATTGCGATAATGCACTCACCAGGATATTCAGCGTACTCAGCACCATTACTTTACTTTCCGATTCCAGAATAACGAAATTGGTTTTATCGGCTTCCATCAGGCTTTTGATATTTTCCAGCGTCACATTTCCTTTTTCGTTTAATTCCGCAAATTTTACCGACGGATAGTTATCTTTTAAATATTGTCTTGAAGAGCCTTTTTTAGGATCGACCACCGCAATGATGTTGCCGTTTTTAGACTTCATATAATCAAACATTTTCTGCTTCACATCATTCGAATTCGGCATTGCCTGAAACAGGTTCGAATACGGTTTCCCTTTTTCATTCGATAAAGGCGAAATTACCGGAACATTATACTGGTTCAGCAAATTGGCAGCGGTTTCCACATTAGACTGAAAAAACGGACCGATAACGGCATCCGTATTCGCAAAGTTGTTTTTATCGATAATTGCCGCTACTGCCGATGCGTTTTTCGTTTCTTTAGAGTCATAAATCTTAACTTTTAACGGCAGGCCTAAGGCTTTAGCCGAGTCGATTGCCACTAAAGCACCCGCATAAAAATCAAGGGTCATGTTCAGGAATTTATCCGTTTTTAAACGTTCCTGTGTAGAACGGATCGAGTCGGATGCAATTTTATCCAGGTTAAAAGGCATGAACAATACCAATTCTTTTTCTCCGTCTTTTTTAAGTGTTTTAACAATATCAACAGAAGCTTTGTTCGTTTTAACATCGTCAAATTTAGAAGTATTCGGCAGTTTTAAAACCATTCCCGCTTTAACACCGTCTTTTAATTCCGGGTTTAAAGAGATCAGTTGCTCTTCGCTCAATCCTGACGATTTGGTCAGACGGTACATGGTTTCTTTAGGTTTTACCTGATAGCTCAGGTATTTATTTTCTTCGGCAACTTTTTCAATTTCCTTTTCTACGGTTTTCTGTACCGAAGGAACATTTTTGTTCAGTCGTAAATTGTATCCGATTTCCAGGTTTTCTTTTATTCCGGGATTCAGGTCTTCTAATTCCGGAACCGTTAAACCGTATTTTTTAGCAATACCGAATTTGGTCTCTTTTGCTTCAACAATATGGTAAACCGCTTTACCGGAAGCTGTGCCCGATCCGGCAGCTGCCGCTTGTTTAAGCTCCTGCTTCAATTCTTTTTTCTCAGCTTTAAGCTGTTGTTTGTCTGCTTTCGGAGCGGTAAAAGTCAGCACCTGACCAATTTTCAATCCGTCTTTTTCTACAGCAGGATTGCTTTTGTAGATGGCTTCAACCGTGGTTCCATATTTTTTAGCAATACCGTAAACGCCTTCTTTCGGTTCTACCGTATGTGTAATGGTTACCGTTCCTAAAGTTTCCTTTACTTTTTCTTTAAGGACTTCTTTAGTTGCGGTTTTCTTATCTTCTGTTTTTGCAGTAATTATTTTACCGGAAGCTGTCGGAACCAATATTTTCGAATTTTCCTTTAATCCGTTTTGCGAATCCGGGTTCATCCGATAAATATCGTAAGGCGTTACACTATACTTTTTTGCAATCTGTACTACTGTTTCTCCTTTTTCTACCTTATGTTCTATGTAATTTTTAGTTTGTCCAAAAACAACACCGGACATAAAAAGTCCTGAAATTACAACAGTTACAATATATTTCATACTACTATTTTTAAGCGAATAAGTCGTTATAAAGTTAGAATTTTATAACGACTTATCTCAAATTTACAATTTCTTTTTATTCCCACTCAATTGTGGCCGGCGGTTTGGAGCTGATATCATAAACAACCCGGTTAACCCCTTTCACTTTATTGATAATTTCGTTCGATATTTTCATCAGGAAGTCATACGGTAAATGTACCCAGTCTGCAGTCATTCCGTCTGTAGATTCTACAGCTCTCAACGCAACTACTTTTTCATAGGTACGTTCATCTCCCATAACCCCAACGCTGTTTACCGGTAACAGGATTGCTCCTGCCTGCCAGACTTTGTCGTATAATCCGTGTGTTTTCAGTCCTTCAATAAAGATCGCATCTACATCCTGTAAGATACTAACTTTCTCCGGCGTGATATCTCCCAGGATACGGATGGACAATCCAGGTCCCGGGAACGGGTGTCTTCCCAATAAGTCCGGGCTGATTCCCAAAGTAGCTCCTACTCTTCTTACTTCGTCTTTAAAAAGCATTCGTAACGGTTCTACTACCTGTAATTTCATGAAATCCGGTAAACCACCCACATTGTGGTGCGATTTGATCGTTGCCGATGGTCCTTTTACCGATACCGATTCGATTACGTCCGGATAGATCGTTCCCTGAGCCAGCCATTTTACATCTTCAATAAGATGGGCTTCATCATCAAAAACTTCAATGAACACACGTCCGATTGTTTTTCTTTTCGTTTCCGGATCCTCAATACCTGCCAATTCATTCAAAAAACGTGCCGAAGCATCCACTCCTTTTACGTTTAAGCCCATTCCTTTGTATTGCTCTAAAACGTTCTGGAATTCATTTTTACGCAATAGTCCGTTGTTTACGAAAATACAGTACAGGTTTTCACCGATAGCTTTGTTTAACAATACTGCCGCTACCGTAGAATCCACTCCACCGGAAAGTCCTAAAACAACTTTATCATTTTTAATTTTACCTTTTAATTCGTCTACGATTTCTTCAACGAATGCTTTAGGGGTAAAGTTTTGAGGTACTTCTGCAATTTTTACTAAAAAGTTCTCCAGCATCTGTTTACCGTCTGTTGAATGGTAAACTTCCGGATGAAACTGAATAGCATAAGTGGTTTCTCCTTCAATTCTGTAAGCCGCATTTTCCACATCTTTAGTACTTGCCAGACGAACACCGTTTGTTGGCAATTGCTTGATGGTATCACTGTGGCTCATCCAAACCTGACTGTTTAAAGCCACTTCATCGAAGAAGGCTTCGTCATCTTTTACATAAGACAGGTTCGCTCTTCCATATTCTCTGATATTGGAAGGGGCTACTTCTCCTCCGCTAAAATGTGCCAGGTATTGTGCTCCGTAGCAAACCGCCAGTAACGGCATTTTGCCTCTGATTTGTGATAAGTCCGGATGCGGTGCATCCTCTGCTCTTACGGAGTATGGGCTACCGGAAAGGATAACCGCTTTATAACTTGATAAATCACTGGGAAAGTGATTGAAAGGAAAAATTTCGCAGAAAATATTTAATTCGCGAACTCTTCTCGCAATAAGCTGAGTGTATTGCGACCCGAAATCTAAAATAAGTACGTTGTGTTGCATGTGCAAAAATAGACAATTCTTGAAAATTGAAAAATTTAAACGATTGAAAAAATGTAAAGAAATTATTTTCAAATGTTTACGTAAAAAAAAACTGCCCTAACCGGGCAGTTTTATCAGTTTTTATAAAGAATTGGATTAATCCAATGCGAAATTTATCGTCACATTAGCGGTAACTTCAATCTCTCCGATCGCCAAAGTCTCTCTTGTCATTTCGGTATCGGCCGACATTTTCATGGCTGACATATACGGTCTCGGGTAGTATGTAGACGAATTATCGGCTACCAGGATTGCTTTCCCCATTTTCTGGTTTAAAGCAGCAGCATAATCCTGTGCTTTTGTTTTAGCATCCTGTACTGCTTTTACTCTTGCCTGTGATTCATACTCGGTAACTTTAGTCGATTTGAAATCCACACCGTTAATAACATTTACACCGGCATCTACCAGGCCTAACATCATCGTATCGTATTTTGACAGCTCTTTTAACGTGATCGAAATAGTCTGATTGGCTACGAAATAGTGTTTTTTCTTTTCATAATCGTATGTTTTATTCAACTGAACCTGTTTGGTCTGGAAATCCGCTTCCGGCAGTTTTGATTTTTTTAAGTATTTGATAACGGCATCAATAGCAATATCATTTTTCTTTTTTACATCGGCTGCCACTTCTCCTGTGTTTTCCACCCCAACATTAATGATTACATAATCCGGAGTTACTTTTATTTTCCCTTCGCCGGAAACAACTATCTGTGGTTGTGTTTTCATTTCTTGTGCATTTGAAACTGTTGCCATGAACAGTGTTACTACGATTAAAATTGCTTTTTTCATTTTTGTGCTTTTTAAGTTATATACTACAAATCAAATCCAATGCCAAAAATTATAATTTTCCTGTTTTTGCTAAAAAAAACAAGATCACGATGGGAATTGCCAGCAGTATTACCATTAAAGTATTGTCCTGTAACATGGAAGGAACTTTGGCAATTGTAATAATATATCCGCCAATTGCCCCGCCAAAATGCGCCACATGCCCGATGTTGTCATTTTTGGCTTTCATTCCGTAAATGGAATACAGCAAATAGCCAATGCCAAAAAGATATGCCGGAACCGGAATGATAAAGTACAGTCCCAGGGTCATATCCGGACGCAGCAGGATAGCAGCATATAAAATCCCGGTTACCGCACCCGAAGCTCCTATAGCTCTATAGGAATAATCATCTTTGTGAAAGTAAAGCGTCAGCAAACTGCCGCACAGTAAACTTCCTATATATATGATCAGAAAAGAAGCGGTACCCAGATCCTGAATAACAACCGGTGCAAAAAAGAATAACGTCAGCATGTTAAAGGCCAGATGGGCAATATCGGCATGCAGAAAAGCAGACGAAAACATTCTGATTTGCTCACCTGCACGGATGCTTCCCACGTGAAATTCATATTTTCTAAAAAACGAAAGGTCATTAAAACCTTTAAAGCTTACAATTACCGTTATTGCAATAATAATTAATAGTACAGAATTCATTCCGGTTGGTTTTCTTTCTGTAAAAATACAGATTGTTTGTTTAGGTAATGTTAATTTGGGATGGTAAAAATATTTTTAAAAGTTATATTTGTAAAAAATATCGAAATGCAGTTTTTACTCTATATAATCGCCTACCCTTTTTTATGGTGTATTTCCATTCTTCCGTTTCCTCTTTTTTACTTTCTGTCTGATTGTACTTATGTTGTGGTATACCACCTTGTCGGTTACCGAAAAAAAACGGTTCGGGACAATATCGCATTAACGCTGCCACACCTTTCCAAAGAAGAACGCATCCGGATTGAAAAGAAGTTTTTCAAACACATGTGTGATATGTTTCTGGAAATGATCAAAACCATGACCATTTCGGAAGCAGAGATGAAAAAGCGTTTTGTTTTTACCAATATTGAAATGGTAAGGGAAATGGAGAAAAAGAACAAAAGTATCATTATGATGTGCGCGCATTATGCCAGTTGGGAATGGCTTATCATCCTTGACAAGTACATCGATTTCCGGACTTTTGCCGTTTATAAAAAAATCCAGAACAAATATTTTGACAAGTTAATCCGCGACATCCGTTCGCATTTTAACGCAACATTAATTGAAGCCAAGGAAACGGTAGATGTTATCCGCAAAAATGAGATTAACAATATCAAAGGTTTTTACGGTTTTGCAAGTGACCAATCGCCACAGCTGCACCGAACCAACTATTTCGACACTTTTATGGGCATTAATGTTCCTGTATTTACCGGAGCCGAAATGCTGGCCAAAAAAATGGATTTATCCTTAGTCTTTGTAAAAGTACAAAAAGTGAAACGGGGACATTATCAGGCTACCTTTGTGCCTTTGGTAGAAAACCCTAAAGAAGTTCCCAACTATCAAATTACAAGCATGTACCTGCGAATGGTTGAAGAGCAGATCCATGAAGCACCGGAATATTATTTATGGACCCATAAACGATGGAAACACCGCGACAAGCAATCGCTTAAATCGCCAAGAATAAAAAAAGCCCTGAATTAATTTCAGGGCTTTTGCTTTATAGTTTAAACCAACTCTTTACCATTTCTTTTTCCAGGTTAAGCGCTGCTTTGTGTACAAACTCGTTTGAGTTTTTGTTGTATTCATAATCATTCGCCCATGTAGTGTGATTGGCTGCCAGAGCTTTAATACTGTCACACACATACGCCACTTCTTCGCTGGTAGTGGTTGGATGTATTGACATTCTGATCCATCCCGGTTTTTCGATTAAATCACCCGAAGTAATTTTTCCGGTAAGATAATGGGAGGTTTCCTGATCCACATGCAGCAGGTAATGCCCGTAGGTACCGGCACAACTACAGCCGCCACGGGTTTGAATTCCGAATCTGTCGTTCAGGATCTTTACACCCAGGTTAAAATGCAGGTCATTGATATAAAAAGAAATAACCCCCAAACGATCCTCATGCTGGCCTGCCAGTATGTTAATATTGGACGCCTGTTTTAATTGTCCGAAAACATAATCGGTAATTTCATGTTCTCTTTTCAGGATATTATCAATACCCATCTGTTCTTTTAACTGAACGGCCAATGCGGTTTTGATAACCTGTAAAAAGCCCGGTGTACCACCGTCTTCTCTTTCTTCAATATTATCCAGGTATTTGTGTTCGCCCCACGGGTTGGTCCAGCTTACGGTTCCTCCGCCCGGGCAATCCGGGATCATGTTGTTGTATAATTTTTTATTGAAAACCAGTACTCCTGAAGTTCCGGGTCCGCCTAAAAATTTATGCGGAGACATAAAAATAGCGTCCAGGTAGCCTTCCGGATTATCTGCCGGGTGCATGTCTATTTTAACATAAGGTGCCGAACAGGCAAAATCCACAAAACAAACCCCGTTGTATTCATGTACTATTTTAGCGATATCGTGATATGCCGTACGGATTCCGGTTACATTAGAACAAGCCGTTACCGAAGCGATTTTTAGGGTACGGTCTTTATATTTTTCCAATAATTCACGAAAGCTTTCCAAACAGATCAATCCCTGTTCGCAAGCCGGAATTACCTCAACTTTAGCAATTGTTTCCAGCCATGAAGTCTGGTTAGAATGGTGTTCCATGTGCGAAATAAAAACAACCGGTTTTTTCTCTTCCGGAATCTGCGTATACTTTTGCAGGTTTTCAGGAACTTTCAAACCTAAAATACGCTGGAATTTATTGACTACGCCTGTCATTCCGGAACCATCCACGATCAATACATCGTCTTCGTTGCTGTTCACATGTTTTTTAATGATATGGCGGGCTTCATGATAGGCCATTGTCATCGCAGTTCCGGAAACGGTGGTTTCCGTGTGGGTATTGGCAACAAACGGACCAAATTCGTTAATCAGTTTTTCTTCTATCGGGCGATACAAACGTCCGCTCGCGGTCCAGTCGGTATAGATAATTTTCTGCTTCCCGAAAGGAGATTCAAATTCCTGGTCAATACCAATAATATTTTTTCTGAATTGCTGGAAATACTGTTCTAATGCTGTTGTTGGTTTCGTGTCGGTCGTTGTCATTTTTTGTTGCTATTGAAATGCAAATTTATAATTTATAAACACGAAAACTGTTAAAAAGAATTTATAAATGTTATTTATTCCAAACGATAGTTATAAAAAAAGAGGACTGCTGTGGCGGTCCTCTTTTCTTCTGTTAAAAATATATAAAATTGGTGCGTTTATTGTTTTAAAATTTTTGCCCGGTTGTATTCATAATTCATTTGGGCAATATTGAGTACCGAAATACTTTGCGGGCATTCTACTTCGCAGGCTTCCGTATTGGAACAATGTCCGAAAGCTTCCGCATCCATTTGGTGTACCATGCTCAACACACGGTGGTCTCTTTCTTCTTTTCCCTGTGGCAGTTTGACCAAATGGGTAATCTTGGCCGAGGTGAACAAAGCGGCACTTCCGTTTTTGCAGGTAGCCACACAGGCCCCGCAGCCAATGCAGGCTGCCGAGTCGAAAGCCGCTTCGGCTGTATTATGGTTCACCGGAATACCGTTTGCTTCCGGTGCCTGACCGGTATTTACCGATACGTATCCGCCGGAAGAGATAATCCGGTCAAACGCACTCCTGTCTACCTTTAAATCTTTCTTTACCGGAAATGCCTGGGAACGGAACGGTTCGATCACTACTGTTTCCCCGTCTTTAAATTCCCGTAAATGCAGCTGGCAGGTGGTTGTATTTTTAAGCGGCCCGTGTGCCAGTCCGTTAATCATTACACCACATTGTCCGCAGATGCCTTCCCGGCAGTCATGGTCAAATTCTACCGGCTGGTCGTTTGCTAAAATGAGTTTTTCGTTCAGGGTATCCAGCATTTCCAAAAAGGACATGTGCGGATTGATATCTTCCAGTGAATAATCGACTAATTTTCCTTCGGTGTCTTTGTTTTCCTGTCTCCAAATTTTCAAATGTAACTTCATATTCTTTTTCATTAGGTTATTTGTAACTTCTGACAATTGGTTTCACATATTCAAAAACCAGATTTTCTTTATGCAGTTCCGGCATTGCATTTTTGCCTTTCCACTCCCATGCCGAAATAAACTGGTATTCGGCATCGTTTCGTAAGGCTTCGCCATCCGGTGTCTGATATTCTTCTCTAAAATGTGCGCCGCAGGATTCATTACGGGTTAAGGCATCATAACACATCAACTCGCCTATTTCCAAATAATCGGCTACACGTCCGGCTTTTTCCAGCTCATTGTTCATCGCTCCGGCTTCACCGGGAATGTGTACGTTCTGGTAAAATGCAGTCCGGAGTTTTTTGATTTCTTCAATGGCAAACTTTAAACCGGATTCGCTGCGGGAAAGTCCGCAGTAGTCATACAGTATTTTGCCCAATGCCTTGTGGTAGTAATCCACCGTTTTATCGCCTTTGCAGTGTATCAAAAGGTTCAGCTGTTCTTTAACCGTTTGTTCTGCTTCTTCAAAAGCCGGATGATTGGTATCGATCTTCCCGGTGTGGATTTCTCCGGAAAGATAGTTTGCCATTGTATAGGGCGCTATAAAATAACCGTCCACAGATGCCTGCAGCAGCGAATTGGCCCCCAGGCGGTTTGCCCCGTGATCGGCAAAGTTTGCTTCACCCAATGCAAACAGTCCCGGAATTGTCGTCATCAGTTCATAGTCTACCCACAAACCTCCCATCGAAAAGTGGGCTGCCGGCGAAATCATCATCGGTTCCTTATAGGCATCAATCCCGGTTATTTTGCGATACATATCGAAAAGGTTTCCGTATTTTTCTTTGATCTTAGCAACACCCTGTTCTTTTATCGCTTTGGAGAAATCGAGATATACGGCATTTTTTAAGGCACCAATACCAAATCCGGCATCGATGCGTTCTTTTGCCGCCCGTGACGAAATATCCCTGGGTGCTAAATTTCCAAAAGCCGGGTATTTTCTTTCCAGATAATAATCGCGTTCCGCTTCCGGAATATCATTTGCCGGCCGTTGTTCGTTTTCTTTTAACGGCACCCAGATACGGCCGTCATTTCGCAGGGATTCAGACATTAATGTCAGTTTGGACTGGTAGTCGCCGGATTGCGGTAACGAAGTCGGGTGTATTTGTGTCCAGCTCGGACTTGCCATTAAAGCGCCTTTTTTATGGGCTCTCCAAATTGCCGAACCATTACATCCCATCGCTAATGTGGATAAGTAGTAAATTTTACCAAATCCTCCCGTTGCCAGCACTACCGCATGGGCAGCATGGCGTTCGATAACGCCTGTATCCAAATTCCGGACGATAACGCCTCTTGCTTTTCCATCAATAACAACCAGATCCAGCATTTCATGCCGGGTAAACAATTGTACCGTTTTTTTGCTGACCTGCCGCATTAAGGCCTGATACGCCCCGATAAGCAATTGCTGCCCGGTTTGTCCTCTGGCATAGAACGTTCTGCTCACCTGAACACCGCCAAAAGAACGGTTGTTCAGATACCCGCCGTATTCCCTGCCAAACGGAACGCCCTGTGCAACCGCCTGGTCAATTAAATTCAGTGAGCATTCCGCCATCCGGTACACATTGGCTTCCCTGGAACGGAAGTCGCCGCCTTTCAGGGTGTCCACAAACATCCGGTACACGCTATCGCCGTCATTTTTATAATTCTTTGCGGCATTCACACCGCCCTGTGCCGCAACGGAGTGCGCGCGTCTGGCACTGTCCTGGAAGCAAAAAGATTTGACATTATAGCCCATTTCTCCCAGGGAGGCTGCAACAGAACTTCCGGCTAAACCGGTTCCTACAACAATGACCTCTATTTTTTTTCGGTTGGCAGGATTTACCAACTTCGCATTTTTTTTATAATTGGACCATTTTTCTTCTAAAGGTCCGGCTGGTATTTTAGCATCTATCTTCATACTACTACTTTTTTATGAATCCGGAAATTCCACCGACTCATTTATTATTGATAAAATAGACATACACCGGGATTACCGCAAATCCGAAACTAATGGCTACCGAATAGGCTATGCCGAAATAGCGGAACCATTTTACGAATTTGGGATGAAAAACACCCAGTGTTCTTACCGCACTGAAAAAACCGTGCAGCAAATGATAGCCCAAAGCAATCATCGACAATACATAGATCACCACATACCACCATTCCTGATAGGTCGTAACAACCAGTGTGTATAAATCCCGGTTGCCATTAGCGTCCGAAGGCAGGCTGCCGAATTTGTATTCGTACCAGAAGTTTTTAAAATGGATGATTAAAAAAATCAGGATGATCGTTCCCAGGATGCCCATGTTCCTGCTGTACCATTTACTGGCTCTTCCCCTGTTGTCCTTTTTATAATTACCACCCGATTTTTTATTCTTTACCGTAATGACCAGCGCATATACGGCATGGAGAATAATGGAAGCATACAGCACATACGAAACAATCTTTATCAGCGGATTTCCCGATAAAAAATGGGAATATGCATTAAACTGCAGCTGTGCTTTTTCTGCCGGCAGAAACAATTGCAGGTTTCCTAAAAGGTGAATGACCAAAAAGAAACACAGAAACAATCCTGTCAGACACATTAATATTTTTCTTGAAAGTGATTGCATGCGATATTGTTTTTAATTAATAGTAACCTATGATTTTCATCCAGAGTCCGCCTATTGCCATATAAATAAACAACAGTATCAATCCGGTTTCCAGACCGCGGAGCCACCAGTTTTTCAGGTCCACATATCCGCTTCCGAAAAATACCGGAGCCGGCCCGTGTCCGTAATGGGTTAACGTACCATATAAAGACCCGATGAATCCCAGCATGAATGCCAATAGCAGTCCCGGAATTCCCAGAGATACTCCTACTCCCAATAAAGCGGCATACATGGCGGCTACGTGAGCCGTGGCACTGGCAAACAGGTAATGGCTGAAGAAATACACCAGAACGATTACCGGAAAGGCAATCTGCCAGCTTAAATCGCCGATCTGAACTTTTACCAGGTTACTAAACCAGCCGATAAAGCCCAATTCGTTCAGGGAGCTTGCCATCATGACCAAAACAGAGAACCAGACAATCGTGTCCCAGGCTCCTTTTTCGGATTTAATGTCTTCCCATGTTAATACCGATGTGAGCAACAGCATGATCAGGCCGATAAAAGCGGTGGTGGTGGCATCAATAGAAAATAAATCGCCGGTGATCCACAAAAACAACAGCAGGAAGAAAGCAAACAGCATCAACCATTCGTTACGGGAAATCGGTCCCATTTCTTTCAGTTTTTTTGCGGCTACCTGTGGCGCATCGCCGGTTTTCTTTAATTCCGGCGGATATAGTTTATACAGTACAAACGGAATAACAAAAAAGGATATCAGTCCGGGAACTATTGCCGCCAAAGCCCAGGACATCCATGAAATTTTAATCCCTAAATCGGCTGCAAATTTTTGACACATCGGATTACTCGCTGTTCCGGTTAAGAACATTGATGAAGCAATCAGGTTCATGTTATAACTGTTTAGCGTCAGGAACGAACCTAATTTCCGATGGGTTTCCGGTTTATCGGGTTCGGAACCGAAACTGATCGCCATTGATTTCATGATCGGGTAGATAATCCCGCCGCCTCTTGCGGTATTACTCGGAATAGCCGGAGCAAGGCACAAATCGGCCAGTCCAAGACCATACGCCAGCCCCAATGAGCTTTTCCCGAAAATACGGATAAACAGGAAGGCAATACGGTTTCCCAGTCCGGTTTTGATAAATCCTCTCGCAATAAAGAAAGAAATTCCAATGAGCCAGATAACCTTATCGCCAAATCCTCTTAATGCTAAAGTGATTGACTTCCCGGCTTCGCCCGGTGCCAATACCTGTGAAAATGCCGTGATCCCGATGGCAATCATACACATCGTACCCATTGGTGCTGCTTTGAGGATGATGCCCAGGATCGTGGCCACAAAAATGGCAAAAAGATGCCAGGCTTCGGGTTTTACGCCTTCCGGCTCGGGAATGAACCATAATAGCATTCCCACTGCCAAAGTAATCAATACTCTAGTGATGTTTACTTCTTTCATAAGTGCTGTTTTATATTAATAAACGTTTATAATCGGCTCTGAACCTGTAATATCAAAAGATTGTTATTGTGTGTGGTTGTATTGTCAACCGTGTGTTTGTAGCGGTCGATCTGCATTCCCAGCTGGATCCGGGCACCATAATCTTTCAGGAATTCGAATCCTAACATTGGTACCAGTGACTGTCTTGGGTTGGAATTGATCCTGAAATTGGAATCCAGGTATTCGTAGCGGCAGGAAAACTCAATCGCACTAAGTTTTTTGTATTTGATTTCGTAGCGGACATTCGGCAGGAAGTAGAATCCTCTCATCTGGTAGTTGCTTAAATAAGGAGTTCTCTCATCAACCGGCAGTGAGAAGTACAGGTTATGGTTAATGGCCTGTTTGGCTTCCATCTGCGTTTCAAAAAACAAGCGGTCCATGATTTGATAATCGGCGGTCAGGTCAAGTCCTACCGCATATACTTCTTTTTTAAACACTTCGCCTATTCCCCCATTCAGACCAAAGTTTATATTGTACTTTTTTGAGAGTTCCAATACTACTCTTGATAAATATTGTTTACCATTGTCTTTGTCCATTTCCTGGTTTCTGCCGTTGCCGTTTACTGCCGAAATTGCATACGTTACGGGTAGTTTACCAATGTCAAACTTTCCGCTCATCGAAGCGCCGATCTGGAAACTGGTCCAGCCGTTTTTCCCGAATTCGTAATACTGGTTCGAAAAATCCATCGATTTGATAATGTCTACCGGATAGGTTTCCTCGATCCCGAACCACGGCCGGAATTGTCCCAAAGTGAATGCAAAATGTTTGTTGAAGGTATATTTGATATACGCATTCTCCAAAACCTTATTTTTAGGATCGGATTTGAAATCGGCTAAATTTACCAGTGCCACTACTTCGGTATGGTCGCCAATGGCAGCCTTTACCTGAGTTCTCATTCTCTTAATGTCGAACGAGTTCCGGGTGACATCGCCTTCGGAATGATGCAGACCGTTAAGGTCTATATTCTCCGTGAGTCCGGTTAAATAACGTGCCTGAAAAAGTCCTTTAAACTGAAATACCGGGTATTTTACTTTGGCCGGAGCCACCGTTGCCGTAGAGTCTTTGCCGGTTTGTGCCTGCATTGCAGCAGTAACGAACAAAAGAAGAAATACTTTTTTTAAAGGGGATAATGTAAACGTAATTTCCATAGTGAAGAATTTTAGGCCTCGATAGATATTGGGTATCTATCTTATTAAGGGAAATTGTTATCACTATAAAATTAACAAAATTTTCGTAAAGAAATACTTTACAAAATAAAAATTATCGATAATTTCATCTCAAAGTTAAAAGATATAACAATTGGTTAATTTTATCACGCGGCATTATTATGTCAGTTTTTATTTCTTAAAATGCTTACTGTATATTCAGTCAAACATTTCAAACCCGCAGTTTTTGTAAGGTTAAACCGGTTTGGCTCTATTGTAAAAAAGTCCGCACCGGCGCAGCATTATGCTGGCTGATGCGGACTTTCATAAAACGATGTACAATCAGGTCGTAAGCGACCTCAAACGTCCTGATTGATTATTGTCTTCTGAGTTTGGTTTGCAAGAAAAGCGCTGTTTCGTTATTAATACTGTGAAACTGCACATTATTTTGTTCCAGTAATCGGTCCGTAAACAAAATACCGTTCAGGTGATCTGTTTCATGCTGAAAGATAACTGCCGTAAATCCTTCAATGATTTCTTCCTGAGCCTTTCCTTCCCTGTCAAGGTATTTTAATCGTATTGTATAATTCCGATATACGTCGCCGCTACTGTCCGGAATAGACAGGCAACCTTCGTTTCCTTTGCGCAACAGTTCGGAGCGCCATACAATTTGCGGGTTGATATACACTTCAAACGGTTCATTCTGTTTGTCAAACCGCTGTACCCAGATCACATTTCGATTGATGCCAACCTGCGGTGCTGCAATACCCACACCGCCTTCGGACGGATCGGTAACCGCTTTGAACATTCTCTCAATCAAAAGTGGTAAGTCTTTATCGTTTGGGCTGATATCCCGGGAAACGGTTTTTAGTATTTTTAATTCTGCCGGTTCCGTAATCTGAATCACTCTCAGTTTGCTTTTGGTATTTCCGGAATGGATTATTTCTTTTTCTGTTTTGGTAAAATTTTGTGCTGTGACCGTCATGCTAACTAAAATGAACAACGTTATATGATATATCTTTTTCATTTTCTAAAATTAAGACATTATTTTTACATTCGTTTGGGTAGGGTCCGGCTTTGTTCCGGAATATTCAACGAACAAAAAAACAATATCAATTTGAGCGGCATCCTCACTATAAAAGACTTATACCAACCGATTCAGCCTACCATTACGGATACGGCAGAACAGGTTCGCTATCGGGAATTTCTGCCGGACAGCCGCCTGCAGCACTACATTCATTGCTACTGGCAGCTACAGACAACGGCTGAACTAACCGCGCCATTTCATTACCGGGTGGTAGCCGATGGCTGTATTGATATTTACTTTGAATTACAGAATCCCGAAGAAAGCTATGTTATCGGGTTTAGCAAAACGTATACCGAATTCCCGCTGGATAATACGTTTAATTATATAGGTGTTCGTTTTTACCCGGCCATGTTTCCGCTGCTCTTTAGCATCAATGCCGCTGAACTTGCTAACAGGTATGAACTTTTAGCATTGGTCTTGCCGGATAATGCTACATTTTTAGCACAGCATTTTAATGAAAAGCTGGATCCGCAGGCTATTAAAACGCTGTTGGATCATTATTATTTAAAACATATCAGCACCGCTGCTTTCCAGCCGGACAACCGCTTTTTTAAGGCAATGACCCTTATTCTGGAAAACTCCGGCACACTGGCTGTCGAAAAAGATCTGGATACCGGCATCAGCTCCAGGCAGCTGCGCCGTCTTTTTGAATTTTACATCGGCGATTCGGCTAAAACGTTTTCCAAGGTCGTCCGCTTTCAAAGCATCCTGAAAGAAAAGCCTTCCTTACGGGAGAATCCGTTATTTTTTGATGCAGGTTATTACGATCAGGCGCATTTTATCAAAGAGTTTAAAAATATGTATGGCGCTACTCCCGGAAATGTACTCAAATAAGATTGTCCGTTTTTTACAATCCGGTTCCGGTAACATCCCCGAAATTTGCTACAGATAAACCATTAAAACTACAATTATGAAACTAAATGCCGGTATCGTAACCGAAAAATTAGCCGAAAGCAAAGCCTTTTACACATCCGTCCTGGGGTTTGGAGTAACTTTTGAAAATGATTTTTACCTGTTGCTGCACGCTCCGGACAACAGCAGTGAACTTAGTTTTTTACTTCCCGATCATCCTTCGCAACAGCCTTTATTCCAAAAACCGTTTGCCGGACAGGGTATGTATCTCACCATAGAAGTTGACCATGTTGATGCCGTATATGAAATGATAACAAACAAAGGCATCGCCATTGCCATCGAATTGCGCGACGAACCCTGGGGCGACAGGCATTTTGCAATAGTGGACCCGAACGGTATTGGAATTGACATTGTTACCTATGCTCCGCCTACCAACTAAGCGATATATTCCGTAACTTTATAGGTTCCCTTTAAAGTTTGAAAAATGAAAGTACATGATTTTAAAACGGTTGGTGAATTTGAAGAACAGGAATCGGTTTTAATAATCTGGCCGGTCAATAAATATGCGACACAGTCGAAGGAATTTGATATTGAAGCGGTAAGCCTGGAATTGTTACAGTACTTAATCGACCATGTTGCGGTGATTATTAGTTGTTATGACGATGCGCAGAAAGAGTATGTGATAACTACTTTGGAAAACAACCGGATCGACGTCAGCAAAATCCGTTTTATGATCTTCCCAGCCGAGCTTATTTTTTCAAGGGATTTTGGGGCTGAAATTTTAGTCAACAACCAGGGAGAGCGTGCCGTAGCCGATTTCAATTTTGATACTTACGGTATGTATCCGAACAATCATCCTGTTTCGAAAAAACTGGAGGAATTTGACCGTGTTCACGCGAAATTCGTGGCTGTTGAAAATTTAATATTTACCCGCTTAACCAGCGAAGGCGGAAACCGGGAGTTTAACGGCGACGGAATCCTGATGACCATTGAAGATACCGAAGTAAACAAACGCAACAAAGGCTGGACAAAAGAACAGGTTGAAGCGGAGTTTAAACGGGTTTTCAACCTGTCCCAAATAATCTGGCTGCCGTATGCCACTTATGACGATGAAGATATGTACAGCGGCCCTATTCCTGACGAAAACGGTGATCTTATTGCTTATCGTTCAGGATCGGCAAACGGGCATATCGATGAGATGTGCCGTTTTGTCAACCGCAATACCATCCTTATTGCCGATGTTACAGAAGAAGAAGCCCTGAGTAATCCGATCCATGCTTATAATAAGGAACGTCTGGATATCGCTTATTTACATTTAAAAGGTGAAACAGACAATCACGGCGATCCGTTTACCATTATAAAAATGCCGGTTCCGGAACCCATATATGTAAACATTCAGGAAGGCGATCCTGTTTTTGACGATTATCAGCAGGCACACGACATGCTTCATGGGAAATTGCGCGACGGAAGTCTGTTTCCGAAAGAAAAAATGAAAGTGATGCCGGCTTTGAGTTACTGCAACTTTTTAATTACCAATAATCTGGTTATTGCCCAAAAATATTACCGGGAAGGAATGCCGTATAAGGTAAAGGAAAAAGACGAGGAAGCGTTGCGTATCCTGCAAAGCGTGTTCCCGGAAAGAAAGGTGGTGGCAATGGCTACCATTGCCTTAAATCTATATGGCGGCGGGATCCATTGCTATACCCGGAATGTGCCTAAAGGCCATACGCCTTAACTCTACAGACCGGAAAGTGCGCTTAATATCCAGGAAACAATTTTGACAAAGCCGATAAAAGCTGCATTGCTGCAAAGTCCTGAATGCCTGTATTTCTTTATCAAAAATTATAGTAAAATTAACAGGCGGATCCATTGTTACTCCTTGATAAAAAATTAGCTTTGAGTATAATACTCTTACCTTATGTCGATACGTAAAGCTACCTTAGCCGATAGTGACCGCATCTGCGATTTACTGGCACAAATGGATTATCCCGGTACTGCTGCTTTTCTCAGCGAAAAGATAGCTTTATTACTGAAGCATCCGGATGAAGCATTACTGGTTTATGAAGAAAACAAACAGGTACTGGCTTTTATTTCCATTCATTTTATTCCGCAACTGGCTTTAAAAGGCGATTTCGCAAGAATCAGCTATTTTGCCGTAGACCACGATGCCCGGAGTAAAGGTATCGGAAAGCAGCTGGAAGAATACAGTGTGGCTTTGGCAAAACAGCGCAATTGTGACCGTATCGAACTGCATTCGCATTCCAGAAGAACGGAAGCACATAAATTCTATTACAGACAAGGATATACCGAAGTACCCAAATATTTAGTAAAATCATTACAAGAACTATGAAGCAACGATTATTAGTAGACATGGATGGTGTTTTAGCCGACATATATGCCCAACTTATTCAGTATGAAACTGTCGAAATGGGTATAACCCAGCGTATTGAAAATTTAAATGGCAAACCGGAAGCTACCGTGTTTAAAAATGCCTATGAATACATAAACACTGCCGGTTTTTTCAGAACACTTCCGGTTATGGAAGGCAGTATTAAAGCTTTGGAACTCTTAAATGAAAAATACGATTTGTTTATTGTTTCTGCCGCCATGGAATTTCCAAACAGCCTGGAAGAAAAGTTCTACTGGCTTGAGGAGCACTTCCCGTTCATTACCTGGAAACAAATTGTTTTCTGCGGTTCCAAAACAGCTGTTAAAGGCGACATCATGATTGACGATCATTTTAAAAACCTGGACTATTTTGAAGGCAGGGCTTTACTGTTCTCACAGCCGCACAATAATAACAATCACGACCATCCGCATACCAGGGTTAATAACTGGCAGGAAATACTGCATTTACTAACCTAAAAACTTAAACTGTCACCATTAATACTTAAGCTGTCACCATAACGGAACGGCAGGACTGCTTTAAATTTGCCTTTGTAAAACATTAAAATTCAGAACAATGTCACAAAAAATAGCTTTAGTAACAGGAGGAAGCCGCGGACTTGGTAAAAACATGGTCTTAAGTCTTGCTCAAAAAGGAATCAATATTATTCTGACCTACAACAGTAAAAAAGAGGAAGCTCTTGAAGTCGTGCGACAAGTTGAAGCATACGGTTTAAAAGCGGCTGCCATCCAACTGAATGTAGCGGAAAGTAAAAGCTTTGATGCTTTCTGGCAGGAAACAGCCCAAACGTTACAAACACATTTCAATACCGCTACCCTGGATTATCTGGTTAACAATGCCGGTATTGGTATTCACGCTTCTTTTGCAGAAACTACCGAAGAGCAATTCGACACCTTAATGAACATTCAGTTTAAAGGAACTTTTTTCCTGACGCAGAAGGCTTTGCCAATTCTTGCCGATGGCGGTGGAATCGTTAATATTTCTACCGGATTAGCCCGTTTTTCTTTTCCGGGATATGCTGCTTATGCTTCGATGAAAGGGGCTATAGAGACCTTAACAAAATACCTGGCAAAAGAACTTGGTTCAAGAGGTATCCGTGTTAATGTGGTGGCACCGGGAGCCATTGAAACAGATTTTGGCGGCGGCGCTGTTCGTGACAATTCCGATTTGAACAAACAGATTGCTTCCGTAACGGCTTTAGGCCGTGTGGGACTTCCGGACGATATTGGCAGTGTTGTTGCCTTTTTATGTACCGATGATGCCAAATGGGTCAATGCCCAGCGTATTGAGGTATCCGGCGGGATGATGCTGTAAACAATCGAAAAACAATATATAAAACCCTGGAAAATTCTCAGGGTTTCTTATTTATTTACTATTTTTCAGCTTTTAAACACTAATCATTACTGTTTGATGACCACTGAAAAAATTACCACAGAACGGCTGTTTTTAATTCCTTTTACCCGCAACGTTGCGATGGATGTTCTTGAAGGCAATTGTACCGAATTGCACAATCTCGGTATCCATATTGCCGACGGCTGGCCGGATGACGATGTAATGGAAACCCTGCCGAAAATAATCAACAATCTGCAGTTGTCAGGTTATCCTACCGGATTTGAGTCCTGGATGATTATTAAACAGGACGATATGTGCATCATTGGCGATGTGGGCTTTAAAGGAATACCGAATGCCCAGGGCGAAATAGATATGGGATATGGTATTATCCGGCAGCAGCGCAAAAAAGGATATGCGTTTGAAGCGGCTAAAAACCTGGTAGACCGGGCATTTTCCGATCCAAAAGTGGTGACCATAACCGCCAGAAGTTTAATTAGCAATGCCGATTCTGCAAAAATACTAACGAAAATAAATTTTACGGAATGGTCCCGAAGTCACGACATGATACACTGGATCCTGGACCGGGAACGTTTTTATGCCCTATAATTAACACTGATTGGTTTTTAAAATGAAAAAGATCCTGCTATTTGTTTTTATCGCACTGCATATCGGTTGTTTTTCCCAAAAACAAGAGGAGCCGTCGATCCATCTGACGATATCCCCTGTTATCGACCGTGAAAAAGAAATCAACAAAAAGATCATCACGGCGCTGATCGAATTTCTGGCTACAAAAAATCAATCGTCACAGGAAAATAAATACTGGCTGAAAAGTGATTTTGAAAAATATAAAACACCTTATACAGACCTTGTTAATATCGAAAACAGCAAATTCGGGACGGACTTCTATAAGCCTACACTTATGGAGATCATCGATACAAAAACTGCCGATTGTAAGATCGTAAAAATTGCCTACATCGGTTATAATCCCCAAACAAAGGACAATACGATACGGTGTATTTACAATATTGTGGCCAATCACATCCACAACGACATCCTATTTAGTCATTATCTGGACTATGCCACCCGGGATTATACCCCTGTGACAATTGAAAGTATTCATTATTTTATCTCGCCTTTAAAGAAATTAAACAGTGCTGAGGCCGATCAGCAAAAGCTTGATATTGTAAAAATCTGCAAGTTCTTTAATTGCAGCCCGATTCCGGTCCATTATTACTCCTGCACCAGTCCGCAGGAACTGTTCCGGATAAAAGGTTTTGATTATAATCCGCTGATGTATGTTTCGGAAACCGGCGGTCTGGCAGAATCCAACAATACTGTTTTTTCAGGCAATAACGCCGATTGCTATACGCATGAAATTGTCCATATCTATGTAAACAAACTCTTTCCCAATGCGCCTGCAATATTGAATGAAGGTATTGCAACCTATTTGGGCGGCAGCGGATTGTACAATTATGACTGGCATAAAAACAATCTTAAAAAGTTCCTCCAAAAAGGCAATACGATCGATTTTCAACGTTATATCGATAATCCGTTTGAAAGGTTCTATATTGACAATGAAACTCCCGTTCCTTATATGATCGGGGCTTTAATTTGTGAAAGAGCCTTAAAACGATACGACCGGGAAAAATTGCTGCAATTACTGCAAAACAAAAACAATAGCGACATCCGGGTACTGCTCCGGGAAATCGGAATCACTCCGGAAAATATGAATGCAGTACTGCTTCAGGAACTATAAGTTATTCGTTTCGGAAATTGTATAAAAAAACCCTGAGAAATCTCAGGGTTTTATTTTTATATTCCGGCTATCGCTTTGATCTCGTCAATAATTCTCAGGGCAAGGCTGTCTGCCTGTTCCTGCGTTGGCGCTTCTGTATAAATACGGATAATCGGTTCGGTATTGGATTTTCTCAAGTGTACCCAATCGGTTGCGAAGTCTATTTTGACACCGTCAACAGTTGAAATATTCTCATTTTTATATTTTTCCGTCATTGCTTTTAAGATGGCATCAACATCGATCTGCGGTGTTAATTCAATCTTGTTTTTGCTCATAAAATATTGCGGATATCCGGCTCTCAATTCTGCTACAGTTTTCTCCTGGTTGGCTAAATACGTCAGGAACAAAGCAACACCCACTAAAGCATCACGCCCGTAATGTAATTCCGGATAAATGATTCCGCCGTTACCTTCGCCCCCCAACACGGCATTGTTTTTTTTCATCAGTTCCACTACATTCACTTCACCAACCGCACTCGCTTCGTAGTTTCCGTTGTGTTTGTTTGTGATGTCGCGCAATGCTCTTGAAGAAGACATATTGGAAACGGTATTTCCGGGTGTTTTACTCAATACATAATCGGCTACCGCTACAAGCGTGTATTCTTCTCCAAACATTTCTCCGTCGTTTGAAATAAATGCCAGACGGTCAACATCCGGGTCAACTACGATACCGAAATCTGCTTTTTCTTTAACCACCAATTCGCAGATATCGCCCAAATGTTCTTTTAAAGGCTCCGGATTGTGCGGGAAATGTCCGTTTGGTTCACAGTAAAGTTCTACAACCTCTACACCCATTTGTTCCAATAGCTTCGGAATAATGATTCCACCTGAAGAATTCACACCGTCTACGACAACTTTAAATCCGGCTTTCTTAACGATTTCCGCATCCACTAAAGGTAAGTCCAGCACTTCGTCAATATGGATGTCCATATAGGCATCGTTCTCGGTAATTACACCTAAGCTATCCACATCGGAAAAATCGAAAGCTTCCTGTTCGGCAATTTCTAAAATTTTGGCACCATCGGCTCCGCTTAAAAATTCGCCTTTTTCATTCAATAGTTTTAAGGCATTCCATTGTTTCGGGTTATGCGAAGCTGTCAGGATAATTCCGCCATCCGCTTTTTCCAATGGTACCGCTACTTCAACTGTAGGTGTTGTTGACAGGCCTAAATCGATAACATCAATTCCCAAACCAATTAACGTATTGACAACCAGGTTGTGAATCATCGGACCCGAAATCCGGGCATCACGACCAATTACAACCGTCAGTTTTTCTTTTGTACTGTTTTGTTTCAGAAAAGTCCCGTAAGCCGATGCAAATTTAACCGCATCAACCGGTGTCAGGTTATCACCTACTTTTCCGCCAATAGTTCCTCTAATTCCGGAAATTGATTTTATTAATGTCATATAAATTCAGGGTTTCAATGTTTATTTTTAAAATGTTTACAAATATAAAAAAGTTGTGGCTTGCCACGAGGTTACCGGCTCCGGTTTTTATCGAAAATTCTTTTTTAATCTGAGAAAATACGATTCGTAATAACGATAGGATATGCCGGCAAATAAAATAGTCAGCACAATTACCAGCGTGTTAAAAAGTAAAATCTGTATGGTATCCGGTAATCCCATATTAGAGATAAGCTTGATAAACACCAATCCGACAAGCTGCATTGCTATGGCATGGAACATATAAATGCCATAGGAAATGGTTCCTAAATATTTCATGATGCGGTGCTCCAGGAATGAAAACGGAACCTGACAAATTGCAGACAGAAATACGGCAAACAGTATCATGCTGAACAAGTGATATCCCATTTCTGATAAATTATCGATAAAGATACTGGTGGTAAAATAGGCTGTCATCATCACGAGCAACAGCAGCGCTGCCGCCTTTACTCCTTTTCCGTTCACCTTTTTATCCAGCATTAAAACGGATGCCAGACCGCTTGACGAGAAATAAAAAAAGTACATTTTAAACTGATACAGCTGCGGTAATAGATCCGAAAAGAAAACCGCAAAATAAACAATCGTAAAACCGGCTAAAACCGGCAGTATGTAGTTTCTTTTTACCCATAACATAACCGGTGCAATAAATAAGTAAAACTGTTCTTCTATACCGATAGACCAAAGTATTTCGATGATTCCACCCGGATGATACAAATTGCCGAATACATTGGGCAAAAAGAATACGGAAAGCAATATCCCTTCCAAAAGGTTATAATTGCTTTCAAAATCATAGCCTAACTGCGGCAATAAAAAACGGTAATAAAAGAAGCCTGTAAACAGGATCAGGTAATACAATGGAAAAATCCTTAAAATTCGCTTCATGTAAAATTTCGGAAGTGAAATGGAACCGGTTTCTTTTTTTTCGATATATACCTGCCTGATAATCAAAAATCCGCTTAAAGAAAAGAAAACATATACCGCTTCTTTACCTTTATGAAATATGGATAAAGCGTCAAAAAAAGGAATTTCCTGGTTTCTGCAAAATTGCGGGATATGAAAAAGGACTACAAATAGTGCTAAAAAAAATCGAAGAGCGGTTAAGTTTGGCAATGCCTTCATTAAAAATATCTTTTTCCAAAAGTAATTATTACATTTACATAAACCCGATTACAGATGAATTTTTTAGCGCACATATACTTGTCCGGAAATAACGATTTGATCAAAATTGGCAACTTTATGGCCGATGGTATTCGCGGCAACGAATACAAAAATTTCAACCCGGAGATCCAGAAAGGCATCTTATTGCATCGCGCTATCGATACTTTTACTGATGCCCATCCCGTTTTCAGAAAAAGCAAGCATCGTCTTCATGAAGCTTACGGTCATTATTCGGGCGTGATAATCGATGTTTTTTACGATCATTTTCTCGCTAAGAACTGGCAAGTGTATGCTGATGTTGAACTGGAAAAATATGTTGCGGCTTTTTATAATTCCCTTGAAGTGCATTATGATGAGCTAACGGAAAAAACAAAAGGACTGATGCCTTATATGATTGGCCGGAACTGGCTGGTTAGCTATGCTACCATCGAAGGTATCGGGACTATCCTTTTCCAGATGGACCACCGCACAAAAAACCGTTCCGGTATGCAAAACTCCGTAAAAGAATTACAGGAATTTTATACTGATTTTGAAAAAGAGTTTACGCTTTTCTTTGAAGAATTACGCCATTTTGCCGCCACCAAATTAACACAGATAAACCATGACTTTCATAACTGATTTAGAAAAATCATTTTCCGGGAATGCCGCTGCTGAAATTGCCCTGCCAATGGAAGCGTATATGAAAAACCTTTTTAGCTATTATGGCATAAAAGCTACGTCCAGAAAAGCCATTACCAAAGAAATCTGGAAACAGCACAAGGAAGAAGTAGCCTTAAAAGCACGGGAAATCGGCTGGGAACTATTCAATAAAGATAAAAGGGAACTGCATTATGTTGCTATCGAAATCCTGGAAAAAGAGCTTAAAAACAAGTATCTGAAAGAGGACATTGCGTTAATCGAAAAGGTGATCACAACTAATTCCTGGTGGGATACCGTTGACTTTCTTGCCAAATATTTGCTGGGCAATTATCTTATACAATACCCGGAAGCGATTCCGGCAGTTACTACCGCTTTTTCCGATTCGGAAAACATGTGGCTCAATCGTTCTGCAATTCTTTTCCAATTGGGTTATAAGTCAAAAACTGATGCCGCTTTACTCTTTTCTTTGTGCCGGAAACATGCTGAATCAAAAGAGTTCTTTATACAAAAAGCGATCGGATGGGCATTGCGGGAATATGCCAAAACGAATCCCGAAGCCGTGAAAACATTTGTGGCAGCAACCACACTAAAACCATTAAGCAAAAGGGAAGCACTGAAAAATTTATGAAGTTTTTAAAAACAGAGTTATTCAAAAGGCGTATTTTAGCATTTCAAAGTTTTTATAACAAATTCACCTAAATTTTCTCTAAAATGCCAACTAAAAAAGTTTCTCCTATAACCTTGTTTTTCCGAAAAAACTTCAAGCGTTTAGAAGCCACTTTGTTCTTTTTAAAATCCATCTTAAACAACCGTCAGTTTATTTATTTATCCTGTGTTTTAGTGGGTATTTCATCGGCATTAGCGGTAATTGTTTTAAAGACCTTTTCGCATTCCGTTTTTCGTTTTGCCAATTATATCGACGGAATTTTACATTTACCGTATAGTAACAGTATCCTTCCCATTGCCGGGATTTTACTGACGGCATTTGTTATTAAAAAATTCCTTGACGGCAGTATCGAAAAAGGGACTTCACAAATCATGATTGCTGTGGCAAAAAAGTCGGGAATCATGCCCCGCAAGCAAATGTATGCCCAGATCATTACAAGTTCTCTTACCGTAGGTATGGGTGGTTCGGCAGGACTGGAATCCCCGATTACGATTACCGGAGCGGCTTTTGGTTCCAATTATGCCCAGAAATACCGCCTGAGCTATAAAGACCGGACGTTATTGCTTGCCTGTGGTGTTGCCGCCGGTATTGCTGCGGCTTTTAACGCTCCTATAGCCGGCGTTTTGTTTGCCATCGAGGTGATTTTAGCCGACATGAGTGTGACGGCTTTTATCCCGATCATGATTTCTGCCGCAACGGGTGCTTTGGTGACCAATGTGCTTTTAAAAGAGGATATTCTGCTGTCGTTTCACCAACAGCTTAGCTTTGATTATCACAATATTCCTTACTATATTATCATCGGTATTTTTGCAGGACTCGTTTCGGTTTACCATGCCCGTACGTTCCGGAAAGTGGAACACTTTTTTGACCGGTATAAAAACAAAACCTATAAAAAAGCGATCGTTGGTGCTTCGGCATTGGCAATACTGATCTTCTTTTTCCCGACACTATTCGGGGAAGGGTATGAAAGTATTAAAGCACTTTCCAACGGGAATCCGGAGAAATTACTCGAAAATACCCTCCTGAATCCGTTTAAGGATAACGAATGGGTTTTGATACTTTTTGTTGGTGCAACCATGATGATTAAGGTTTTTGCTACGGGATTAACGCTTGGAAGCGGCGGTAATGGCGGTAATTTTGCGCCTTCCTTATTTGTTGGCTCCTATCTGGGCTTTTTCGTTGCAAAATTGTTTAACCTTATCGGTTTATCCCATAATCTGCCTATCAGCAATTTTACAATTGTTGGTATGGCCGGTGTATTGAGCGGCTTGTTTCATGCGCCGTTAACCGCTATTTTCCTTATTGCGGAAATTACCGGCGGTTATGCCTTAATGGTTCCTTTGCTGATTGTTTCGTCCATTAGCTTTGCGATTACCAAAAAAATGGAAATCCACTCGATGGATATTAAAAATCTTGCCGACAAAGGGCAGGTTTTTACAAGTGATAAAGACAAAAATATTCTTTCCTCTATAGAATTGTCCAAACACATCCGGGATGATTTCCGAACCATCACCGCACATGCCAAACTGGAAGATGTTATCGAACTTCTTTCCACCACCAAACAAACGATCTTCCCGGTCCTGAATGAAAACGAGGAATTGCTTGGTATTGTGGATTTTGATAAAATCAGAAACATTGTCTTCAAACCTTTCCAGATAAAATATACCGCTTTAAGCGATGTTATCCTGAAAACGGAAGCAATCATCTGCTATGATGAAATCATGGAAACCGTAATGGATAAATTTGACAGTAACCATACCGATATACTTTTGGTACTGAAAGACAAAAAATACCTGGGTTATCTCTCCAAAATTGAAGTACTCGAAAGCTACAGAGAAAAACTAAAAGACATGCGGATAGAATAGCTTATTATCGGATAGGGTGTATTTTTTTACCATCCGATTTTTGTATATTTGTGGTATGTGGAAAATTGATGTGACATATAAGCCTGAATTTCAAGCTACTTTCGATAGATTGTATGAAAAAAAAGCAATTCTGAAAAACAGCAGACCATTGCCTGAAATTGCTTTGAAAAAAATCAAGGAAGCCTTATCCATAGAATGGACCTATAACTCCAATAGTATTGAAGGCAATACGCTAAGCCTACGGGAAACACAAATGGTACTTCAGGAAGGAATCACCATTAAGGGAAAATCACTCCGGGAACATTTTGAAGCCAAAAACCACGAGAATGCCATTCATTATCTTTATGACATTGCCAAAAACGATTATACAATCAGCAGTAAAGATATACTGTCACTTCATCAGCTGGTCATGCGCTCCATTGAGGATGAATATGCCGGCCGGTTACGAAATGGTGGTGTCCGCATTTCCGGGGCAAATTTTGTTCCGCCAAATGCAAACAAAGTTTCCGATTTGCTGGAAGAACTGATAACATTTGTGATACAAAATCCGTTAGGTCTCAACGATATTGAGCTGGCGGCTATTTTTCATCATAAATTTGTCTGGATCCATCCTTTTTTTGACGGCAACGGAAGAACAGTGCGCCTGGCAATGAATTTATTACTGATGCGAAAGGGCTTTCCTCCTGCCATCATTCTGAAAAACGACCGGAAAAAATATTATGAAGCACTCAATCAGGCCAATAACGGCAATTATAAAAAGCTGATTTTACTGATGTGCCAGGCTGTGGAAAGAACTTTAAATATTTATATCGGTTCGTTGCCGGACAACGATTATGATTTTCAGGAAATCACAAACCTGGTTCAGGAGCCCGATGTTCCTTATGGGCAGGAATATATCAGCCTGTTAGCCCGTCAGGGAAAAATTGATGCTTATAAGGAAGGCCGTAACTGGTTAACGACCAAAAAAGCTATTGAGGATTATATTGAGAACAGGCAAAGAAAGCGCTGACAGCATAAGCCATCAGCGCTTTTTATAATAACAATATTAAGTCAATCCAGGTAATGCTATTTATTAACTTTTTAAACAAAATTTCTTCTTATTCTCCGTATCAAATTAAATTTCAAAACAGTACCTTTGCGTTTTGCACAACTTTTATATGCTGAACACAGAAGAAACCATTGAAGTATTAGGCGCCAGAGCGCATAATTTAAAGAATATAGATGTTATTATTCCCCGTGAAAAACTGGTGGTTGTTACCGGTCTTTCCGGTTCCGGAAAATCGTCATTGGCTTTCGATACGATCTATGCAGAAGGACAACGCCGTTATATCGAAACTTTTTCAGCCTATGCCCGTCAGTTTTTGGGTGGTCTGGAACGTCCTGATGTGGATAAGATCGACGGTTTATCTCCTGTAATTGCTATCGAGCAAAAAACAACCAGTAAAAGTCCGCGTTCCACGGTAGGGACAATTACGGAAATTTACGATTTTCTTCGTCTGCTTTATGCCCGTGCCGGTGAGGCATACAGTTATAATACCGGCGAAAAAATGGTGAGCTACAGCGATGAGCAGATCAAACAGCTAATTCATGAAAACTTCGAAGGAAAGCGCATCAATATTTTAGCACCGATTATCCGTTCCCGTAAAGGACATTATCGCGAGTTGTTTGAGCAGATCTCCAAACAGGGTTTTGTAAAAGTGCGTGTTGACGGTGAAATCCGCGATCTGGAGTTCGGTATGAAAGTGGACCGCTACAAAACACACGATATTGAAATTGTGATTGACCGTATGGCCATTGAAAATACGGAAGACAATGACAAACGTTTAACCGAAAGCATCAAAACAGCGATGTATCACGGTGAAGACGTCATGATGATCATTGAGCAGGAAAGCCAGGAAGTACGCTATTTCAGCCGAAACTTAATGTGTCCTACTTCCGGTATCTCCTACCCGAATCCAGAGCCAAACAATTTCTCATTCAACTCTCCAAAAGGAGCCTGTGACCATTGTAACGGTTTGGGAACAGTAAATGAGGTAAACCTGAACAAGATTATCCCGAATCCGAAATTATCCATTAAAAACGGTGGTTTTGCCCCTTTAGGTGAGCAAAAAAACTCCTGGATATTCAAACAGCTCGAAGTTATTGGTGAAAAATACGGTTTTAAATTAACCGACCCGATAGAGAAAATTCCGCAGGAAGCCATGGATATGATTTTAAACGGCGGAAACGAAAAGTTCTCCGTTGTTTCCAAAGTGATGGGAATCACCAAAGATTATAAGATTGATTTTGAAGGTATTTCCAATTTTATCAAAAATCAGTTTGACGAAAGCGATTCGGCTTCTATAAAACGCTGGGCAAAGGAATTCATGGATGAGGTTAATTGTCCGGAATGCCAGGGAACCCGACTTAAAAAGGAAGCCCTTTATTTTAAAATCAATGAAAAAAACATTGGAGAGCTTTCTTCAATGGATATAGACGAGTTGAGTGACTGGTTTGAAAACCTGACTCCTCACCTGAACGAAAAACAAAAAGCAATCGCTGTTGAGATTGTCAAAGAAATAAAAGCCCGTCTGAGCTTTTTAGTCGACGTGGGTTTAAATTACCTGTCGCTGAACAGAAGTTCCAAATCGCTTTCCGGCGGTGAGGCACAGCGTATCCGTTTAGCAACACAAATTGGTTCACAGCTTGTCGGTGTCCTGTATATTCTGGATGAGCCGAGTATCGGACTGCACCAAAGGGATAATGAGCGTTTAATCCGTTCGCTGGAGCAATTGCGCGATATCGGAAATTCCGTTATTGTTGTAGAGCACGACAAGGATATGATTGAACGTGCCGATTATGTGATTGATATCGGTCCGAAAGCCGGCCGCTTTGGCGGTGAAATTATCAGCAAAGGCACGCCAAAGGAATTGCTGAAAGAAAAGACACTAACGGCTATGTATATGAATGGCGAAATGGAAATTGCCGTTCCGAAAGTACGCCGTGAAGGTAATGGCAAGGTTTTAAAATTAACCGGAGCAACCGGAAACAATCTTAAAAATGTTTCCATAGAACTGCCATTGGGTAAAATGATCTGCGTGACCGGAGTTTCCGGAAGCGGAAAATCGACCTTGATTAATGAAACGCTCTACCCTATTTTGAATGCGCACTTTTTTAATGCGGTTAAAAAACCACAACCGTATAAAAAAATTGAAGGTTTGGAGCATATTGATAAAGTAATTGATATCGACCAAAGTCCGATCGGGCGTACACCACGTTCGAATCCGGCAACCTATACCGATGTTTTTTCAGAAATCAGAACCCTGTTTACCCAAACACCGGAAGCAATGATCCGCGGTTACAAACCGGGACGTTTCAGCTTTAATGTGTCCGGCGGGCGTTGCGAAACCTGTGAAGGATCGGGTGTGAGAACTATTGAAATGAGTTTCCTTCCGGATGTATATGTGGAATGTGAAACCTGTCAGGGAAAACGTTTTAATCGGGAAACACTTGAAATACGCTATAAAGGAAAATCCATTTCCGATATATTAGCGATGACCGTTGATGAAGCAGTGCCTTTCTTTGAGAACATTCCGAAAATATACCGTAAGATCAAAACCATACAGGATGTTGGTTTGGGATATATCACTTTAGGACAGCAAAGCACAACCCTTTCGGGCGGTGAAGCACAACGTATCAAACTGGCTACGGAATTGTCTAAAAAAGATACCGGGAATACTTTTTATATCCTGGATGAACCCACTACAGGTTTGCATTTTGAAGACATCCGGGTCTTAATGGAAGTTATTAACAAACTGGTCGATAAAGGCAATACTGTGCTTATTATTGAGCATAATATGGACGTTATCAAACTGGCCGATTATATTATTGATATCGGTTATGAAGGCGGAAAAGGCGGTGGACAGCTGATCGCTAAAGGCACTCCGGAAGAAGTCGTTAAAAACAAAAAGAGTTATACCGCTCAGTTCCTTAAAAAGGAATTGCATCTATAACAACCGTACTATATATTTTTAAAGCAGCGCGATACGCTGCTTTTTTTATGGAGTGCTGGCTAAATTTGTACATTTACGTCAATAGGAAATTACATAACCCTAAAAAACGCTCACAAATGAAATTTTTTGAAAAAAGGCAGGAAGAAGAAAACTTTGACAGCTTCCCTCCTATAGGCGGATTAATGGTTTCAAAAATGGTTACCGATCAAAATATAAAACCAAGGTTTATGTACCGGGAAAAAAGAACCCGGCCGGAAGATAGCGGCTGGAGGATTTTTACAGGTTTTGAAACAGACGATTATATAAACGATCCGAATAATACAGGAATATACAATCCTTCCAGTATTCTCAAAGTCGATCCTTCGCTACAATCCATTTTATTAAAAGGTATAGGTGCTGTTTATGAGAGAACAGATGATGATTCGGAATGGTACAGGGTTACCGATTTTGAGTTAGAAGACGATTATCCCGTTATGCACAAACTCACCAATGAATGGACGCTTACAATCAACAACCTGTTTGAGCGCAGTATCGAAGATAACGGCGACCTATTTTATACTACTGGTGACAAATCTGTCCGGCTTGCCATTTGGAATGAAAAGGGAAAAAGTAAAGAGGAAATTTACCATACTCACAAACAGCTTATTGCAAATAGGGATCAAAATTTTGATCAGACACTGGAAACTTTTGAGTTTTCCGACAATCGTGTTTTAAGAACAGGCTATCTGGTTTCCGAAAAAGACGACGAAAAAGAATATGGCGTTGTTTACGGTTTTTCTATAATTGATAATCAGGTTATACAACTTGCCTTGTATTTTGATGAACCTGAAGATATCGATTGGGCATTAGAAACCTGGAAAATGATAGAACCGGAATAATCAATGCTATTTTTCTGTAACTTTATATACAATCTTTCTGTCTATGTACGACCTGCTTAAAAACAACATTAAAAGCCATATTGCAATTTCCGATACGGAACTGGAACAATTATGTAAACCGTTTGACTTAAAAAAGATTCCAAAAAAGGAATTTCTGCTACGCCAGGGTGAGGTCTGCAAGTTTGAAGGATTCGTCAATAAAGGCTGTTTCAGAGTATATCATATTAACAATGAAGGTGTGGAACATGTTCTTTATTTTGCCATTGAAGGCTGGTGGATTACCGATATTGACAGCTTTACCAATGAAAAACCGGCTTCCCTGTTTATTGAAGCACTGGAAGACAGCGAAGTACTCTTAATTTCAAAAAGAGAGAAAGAACTGCTATATGAGCAATTTCCGAAAACGGAAAAACTGTTCCGGATCATGACACAGAAAACACATGTGGCATTACAACGCAGAATGATCAGCAACCTGAGTAAAACCGCCGATGAACGTTATCTGGATTTTATAGAAAAATACCCGCACTTAGCCCAACGATTATCTAACTTGCAAATAGCCGCCTATTTAGGGATCTCGCATGAGTTCCTCAGTAAAATCCGAAAGAAGATTTCAAAATTATAATACTGTATTTTCATTTATTGAACTTGTTCAATTTTTTGGTTATAGGATGAATGTAGCTTTGTATTGTAATTTTTAAGGACCAATACATGAACTCAAAACACCTCTTTACATTCTTATTTTTAATAACCAATATTTTCAATATTATGGAAACACAAGCACAAAGCGTTAAAACTATTGACGCCAAAACGTTACAATTTAAAGTGTACAATGCCTCCGAAAATAGTTTTGGAGTAGCCTCTGTAATTATAAGCGGTAAAACCGATGCGGTTTTAATTGATGCTCAATTCACACTTGCCGATGCAGAAATCGTTGCCAAAGAGATAAAAGCCAGTGGCAAAAAACTAACCACTATTTATGTTAGCCACGGCGATCCGGACTTTTATTTCGGATTGGAAGTTTTCAAAAAATACTTCCCGGAAGTAACCGTTTATGCCACACCGCTTACTGTTGAGCATATCCAAAAAACAGCGCAGAAAAAACTGGATGTCTGGGGTGAACGATTGGGAGCGGCTTTAACTTCAAATATAGTACTGCCACAGGTTTTAAAAGGTAACAGCATTACCCTGGAAGGCCACCAACTGGAAATATACGGATTGGAAGCATTTCCGGAACGTACTTTTGTCTGGATTCCTTCTGTTAAAGCCGTTGTGGGCGGAATCAATGTGTTTGGAAACACTTTTCACCTATGGACAGCTGATTCACAAACCAAAGAAGCCCGTGCCAACTGGATCTCCATTCTGGAAAAAATAGAAGCCCTTCATCCGGCAATTGTGATTCCTGCCCATGCAAAAAACGGAGCGGCTTTTTCGGTAGCCTCTGTAGAATATGACATTGCCTATTTAAAAACCTATGAAGCAGAAGTTGCCCAAACAAAATCATCGGAAGAACTGATTAATGCCATGAAAAAACACTATCCTGAGGCTACTTTTGACATTGCCCTTCAAATTGGTGCCAAAGTGAACAAAGGCGAAATGAAATGGTAATCCTGAATTTTAAAGCTGATCGTATGAAAAAACTAATTCTGTTTATATGCCCTACACTGCTGCTTTGCTCCTGTACTAAAAAGGCAGAACCTGTAACAACAGTCATTCCAACGGCAGATTATACATTGATCGGTCATAAAGGAAAAATTACCTTCCCGGAAATGACTGCCGAAGTATACTATGAAAACGATTCGATACTGCATTGGAAAACGACCGATACGGCCGGGAAAACAGCCGAAGGCGATGAAAAAATGCATTATCAGAAATTAACCGACAACCTTCACTTCCTGAACTGGATTGAAAAAGACGGTTTTACGGTTAGCCAGCTTATTGATACACAAAACGGAACCGTAAAGGCATTCTGGTCATTCCATGATCCGAAAAGTGACAAAGCCGGACGTTCTTCCCTTTTCGTGGACGGAAAATTTGAATTTATTAAGTAATGTTATTCCCTTTTAAAACCGGTCTGATACTTCTTTTGCTGACGGCCGGTTGCCAAAATCACAATACGATGACAAATCTCGAAATAATAAAAAGCACCTATGAAGGCGGAAGTTCGGAACAAAACGGAAAAAATACGGCCTTAGCCTTGGCTCCGGATGCCCGATGGACAGAAGCGGCCGGTTTTCCCTATGCCGGAACCTATATCGGTTTTGAAGCCGTCAAAAAAAATGTGTTCGACAGGCTTGCATCCGAATGGATCGACTACAAGCTAACCATTGAGGATTATATTGCCGATGGTGACCGGGTTGCCGCTTACGGTACCTATTCCGGAGTGAATAAAAAAACCGGAAAACCTTTTACGGCACGGGTAACACACATCTGGAAACTCCACAATAAAAAGGTTATTGCATTCGAACAATTTGTCGACAGCAAGTCGGTAACCGATGCAATGGAATAATACCAGTCCCATATAAAGCTCCTCAAAAACCGGAAAAACTGTTATAAAACATTTAACAGTTTTTCCGGTTTTTACCGTTTTACACGAAAAACACAATCGTTTCCTAACCGGTTTGAATACCGCCTCAAACAACTACATACCAATCCGTTACCAAAACAAAATCCTTTTTTTACAATTTATAGTAAAAAAAACAAGCTCCAAATTTGTTTACATTCCAAAAAGATAATAGTTTTAGCATATTATTCCTGAAAGCTGTTAAAAGTTTTAAGAAATAGAACACCAACAACACTTCTACTTACAGTAACTGACACATCCAATAAATAGTGGTATTATTTATTCAAATGGTTATACCAGCTGAACCGCTATCGGATTGCCATTTTAGCACACTATAGAAACGATTATATAATTTTTTAAAAGATAAAAGAGAACATGATGAAAGATCAATTTGAAAATGAAGACGACAGAATACAGGATAAATTCAAGCAAAAAACCTGGAACGAAATAAGAACCAATGACTCTTGGGCAATCTTTAAAATTATGTCCGAGTTTGTAAACGGATACGAAGCAATGGGCCGTATGGGACCTTGTGTATCTATTTTTGGTTCTGCCCGAACAAAGCCGGAAGACAAATATTATCTATTAGCGGAACGTATCGCCTATAAAATCAGTAAAGCCGGATATGGCGTTATTACCGGTGGTGGTCCCGGAATTATGGAAGCCGGAAATAAAGGTGCTCATTTTGGCGGCGGAACTTCTGTGGGTTTAAACATTGAACTGCCTTTTGAACAACATTTCAACCCGTATATTGACAGAGATAAGAACTTACAGTTTGATTATTTCTTTGTGCGTAAAGTTATGTTTGTGAAATACTCACAGGGATTTGTAGTAATGCCGGGAGGTTTTGGAACCTTGGACGAACTGTTTGAAGCAATCACGCTTATCCAGACCAAAAAGATCGGAAAATTCCCGATTATCCTGGTTGGTAAAGATTTCTGGTCCGGTTTATTCGAATGGATTAAAAATGTAATTGTTGAAAAACATGCCAATGCCAATCCGGCCGATTTGGATCTTATCAAGATTGTGGACAACGAAGATGAGGTACTTGATGTATTGGACAACTTCTACAAGAAATATAACCTGAGCCCTAATTTTTAATCAGCGGCTGCAGCATAAAAAAAGGGACTTTAATATAAAGTCCCTTTTTTGTTTTTGTTATTCTTCCGGCATGACTACCGGTCCGGCCCAGTCCATAATACCGCCAATAAGGTTATACGTATTGGTAAAACCCAATTGCTGCATTAAACTGCAGGCCTGGCTGCTACGTCCGCCCGAGCGGCAGTAGATATAATAGTTTTTGGATTTGTCCAATTCATCAACCTGATAAATAAAGCCTTGTCCTTTGTAAATATCGATGTTAACAGCTCCGGGAATAATTCCCTGATTCCATTCATCTACGGTGCGAACGTCCAGGATAACTGCATTTTCATCCTGTTGTGCTTCAGACCACCATTTTTCTTGTGTAATGTCCATATAGTTTGTTCGAGGTTTAAAGTTCAAATGTATTGAAAAAACATTTAACATTAAATCATCAAAGCTATTATTACGCTTTTATTGAACATCCGATCGCTTTGGTCTCTTTTACCGCTACTTCTTTGTTTTTTAGTAACGCATCCACAGCATTTTCAACATATTTTACTTTTACTGCTTTTTCATCACCATAATTATCATCAATTGCTCCGATGTATTTTACCTGATTTCCGGCTTTTGTTTTTTGTAAAATATAAACATGAGGTGTTTTGGTAGCGCCATACTGCGGATAGATCTTTTGTCCTTCATCCAATAAATACGGGAAGGTGAAGTTTTTCTCTTTGGCTCTCACCTGCATTAATTCGAAACTGTCGTCTTTTTGTTTTGCAGGGTTGTTCGGATTGATGGCAATTACCGGATATCCCAGTTTTTTGTATTTTTTGTCCAGAGCAACAATCCGGTCTTCATAGGCCTGTGCATAAGGACAATGATTACACGTAAACACTACGATAAAACCTTTTGCAGCCGAAAAGTCTTTTAACGATACTTTCTTGTTGTCTACATTTTTCAGGCTGAAATCGGTAGCGATATCCCCTACTTTATAGCCTTCAGCCGGCTTTATTAATGTAAATGCACTCATAACTCCGATGACAAGTGCTAATCCTAAAAATTTAATTGCTTTCATATAAATGTATAAATCTGGTTAATTAATTCATGATGGATTGTAATTCTTTCTGTAAAGCTTCATAAGTAAACGATTGTTCAAAAAACTTACGTTTATCCCCTTTATAAATCACTGTTGCCGGAATTGCTCCGGACCAGGCGGTATCAACTTTGGAAATCCAGGCATTCGCATCCGGATCGTTTAAGTACACGATTTCCGATTGCATATTCTTTTTTTTGATAAAAGGCAAAAGGTTGCTTTCCACTTTTTGCGGCATGTCAAGGCTTACCAGCAGTACTTTTACTTTTTTATCTTTATAATCGGCATTCAGCTTTTCAAAATGCGGCAGTTCTGCTACACAGGGTACACACCAAGTTGCCCAAAAGTTAACCACATAGGTAGTATCGTTATCTTTTTTTAATAAAGGCTCCAGTCCGTTAAAGTCAAACGATTTTACTTTAACCCCGTCTTTTTCATATATTTTTAATGGTTTTGGCGTAGCTGCTGCTGTTTCTGTGACTGCTTTTTCTTCTGTTTTGACTTCTGTTTTGACTTCTTTTTTACAGGAAATAAAACTGAAAACAGCCAGCATAATGATTGTTTTTTTCATTTAGAATATTGGTTTAGGTCACTAAAATTAAGCATTATAACAGCCTTCGAAATAAATTTAACAAAAAATTAAACAAACATTTGTATATACAATTAAAAACATTACTACATTTGTACCAACAAATTTAATAACGCAATGAAAATCGAAGACATCATCAAATCTACAAAAGCTTTATCACTGGGCAAAAGAACAGTGCTGAATATTTTGTACACTCAAAACTTGGTTTCAGAGAAATTCGCTGAGGTATTAAAACCTTATGAATTATCAAGTGAACAATATAATGTATTGCGAATTTTGAGAGGTCAGAAGGCCAAACCAACCAATATGTGTGTAATACAGGAACGCATGCTTGCGAAAACCAGTAACACCACCCGTCTTGTTGACAAACTATTACTGAAAGACCTGGTTACCCGCGAAGTTTGTCCGGATAACCGACGAAAAATGGAAGTGACCATTACGCCAAAAGGAATGGATTTATTAGAAGAACTGGATCCGAAAGTGGAACAGCATGAAGCTGCTTTTTCAGAGAATCTCACAACAGACGAATTGGAACAATTAAATGATTTATTAGAAAAATACAGAACCGTTAATTTTTGAAACATACTTATATGAGTAATTTAATAGACACGCTGAAATGGCGTTATGCAACAAAGAAATTTGATGCTGCAAAAAAAATTTCTAACGAAGATTTAGAAACAATCAAAGAAGCGATCCGCCTGAGTGCTTCGTCTTATGGTTTACAGCCATACAAAATATTTATCGTTGAAGATCTGGAATTAAGAGCCAAAATACAACCGGCTGCCTGGGGACAATCACAAATTGTTGACGCTTCTCATTTAGTAGTATTTGCAAACATTACTAATTTTGGTACCGAGCAAATCGACGCTTTTATGGATAATATCGTAGCGACAAGAAACATTCCTATGGAAAGCATCCAGGGTTATGGTGATTTTATGAAAACCACCCTTACCGCTTTATCAGAAGAAGCCAGAAATATCTGGACTTCAAAACAAACTTACCTTGCTTTAGGCAACCTTTTAACTGCTGCTGCTTCTTTAAAAATTGATGCAACGCCAATGGAAGGTTTTGAGCCGGCAAAAGTGAACGAAATTCTTGGACTAACCGAAAAAGGATTAAACGCTTCCCTTATTGCAACTTTAGGATACCGTCATGAAGAAGATGCTACACAGCATTATGCAAAAGTGAGAAAATCAAACGAAGAATTATTTATCAATTTATAATCAATTAATTAAAACCATTTTAAAATCAAATGAAAAATTTAAAATCAATTGCATTAGCATTAGTAGTAGCTTTAGGTACATTATCAGCTTCAGCTCAAACAAAAAAAGTAGATGCTTCTAAAAGTACTATCAACTGGGTTGGTAAAAAAGTAACCGGTCAGCACGAAGGAACAATCAACTTAAAAGAAGGCGCTTTAGTTTTCAAAGGAAAAAAATTAAAAGGTGGTAACTTCACTGTAGACATGACTACCATTAGTGCAACAGACGTAACCGGAAAATCTAAAGCTGGTTTAGACGGTCACTTAAAAGCAGATGATTTCTTTGGTGTTGAAAAATTCCCAACTTCTAAATTGGTTTTCAAAACTATCGCTGAAAAAGGAAACGATACTTATACTGTAACTGCTGATTTAACAATTAAAGATAAAACAAACCCTGTAACTTTTGATATCGTTGTAAAAGGAAACACGGCTACAACAAGCTTCAAAATTGACAGAACTAAATACGGAATTGAGTACAACTCTGGTTCTATCTTCAGTTCTATCGGAGATAAAGCGATCAACGATGAGTTTGATTTAACTGTAAGCTTACAGTTCTAATATCCGAACAAAACTTTGCTATGAAAAAGAAAAGAGGTTGTCAGATGACAGCCTCTTTTTTATTGGATTTATTTTGCGTTTAAAAAATCTTAAACAGCATTCGGATACTGAATATAATGACTAAAAAGGCAACTGCCAGTATTGCTGTTTTTTGCGGTAACTTACCGGCTAATCGTGCCGCTAACGGTGCGGCTATGGAACCGCCCACAATTAAACCGATCACTATATACCAGTGGCTTACGCCCAAAGAAGCAAAAAATGTAATGGAAGCCGCCAGCGTTACAAAAAACTCTGCCAGACTAACGGTACCCACCACATAGCTGGATTTTCGTCCTTTGGCCAATAAGGTAGAAGTCACAATAGGTCCCCAGCCGCCACCGCCAAATGCATCAAAAAGTCCGCCGGAAAAACCTAATAATCCTGTGTGTTTTACTTTCTTTCGGACAATCTTTTTGCGAAAAGCAATAATAATAAGCCGTATCCCGATAATCATCGTATAGGATGCTAAAATAGCATAGGTAACCGTTTCGTATTTGTTCCCGAGATAAATGAGCAGTAAAGCGCCGCTCACGGCACCAACAACACCCGGAATAGCCAGCCATAACAATAGTTTTTTGTTGACATTCCCGAATTTATAATGGGAAAAACCACTGATTCCGCTGGAAAACATTTCGGCGGTGTGAATACTGCCGCTAATGGCCGGAAGCTTAATTCCAAACAGCATCATACTGGTCGCACAGGTTACGCCATAGCCTAGTCCGACAGCACCATCAACCAGCTGCGCAAAGAAACCAACCAGTACCATCCCGTAAAAAGCCGGCGGAATTTCCCGGATATAACCATTCAGGTCATGAACCGAAATTACCGAGGACAATCCGTATCCAAAGAAAACAGCCAGAAAAACAACCGCTATTTCAAAAGTCAGCTCTTTGTACTGCTTCCCTTCTTTTTTACTGTTATCCCGGCTAACCAGCAATGCCGTTGCCTGATTCAGGGAAGCCAGCTTTGTTTGTATATCTCCTTTGTGCCTCGCCCGGAAAGCATTCAGATTTTCAATGCTGTCGTGAATATTTTCCGGAATGGCTTCCTGCAAATGTTCCCGCAAACGACGGGCTAAAACCGGTGACTTTCCATTGGTGGAAATTGCAATTTTTAAATGGCCTTTATTCACTATCGAACCCAGATAAAAGTCGCACAGATCGGGCTGATCGGCGGCATTTACCAGGATCCCTTTCTCATTGGCCCGTTCCTTGATTTCGCGGTTCAATCCGGTATTGTCCGTAGCAATGATCAGGAAATCGGCAGCGGCCAGATCTCCATCGGCAAAAGCACGTTCCTCCCATTCGATATGCGGATATTCTCTTAGTAATTCCCATAAATCATTGCTGATTTCCCGGGCAATAATCCGGATGGCAGCCAGTGGATTCTGCCTTAATAGTGTTTCTGCTTTTTCCAGACCAATTTTCCCACCGCCTACAATCAGGAAACGGAAGGTATCGGTTTTTAAAAATATTGGAAATAATGTATTTTCCATGTTTATTTATTTTTTAAAGATATCGTGTGAAACAAGGATATTCTGAGAATATCACGGTCATAATATTCCGTTCCGGAAGTGCGCTGCTGGTACCAGTTCATATAGCCAACCTCCACGGCAAAGGCAGGATTCAGCCGGTAATTGACTGCGGCATAAATACGGTTCTGGTCGAAAACATTCTTTACAATGGTACTGCCAGCATTAAACATCACCTCATCTTTTACCTTAACCGTTATCATCTCTTCTCTGGTGTGCTTTTTTCGGATAACCGGAATATCAAAGCCCAGCTGATAGCGGAACCGGAAATTTGAAAAACGGTAACCGCCGCTCAGTTCATTATTTTCCGTATCGTGAAAAAAACGGGCTTCGGCTTTATAGCGGTGCGAAATTGTCATAAAAGAGAACTTTTGCTTATTGTCAAAACCAATATCCGGACGCAATTCGGGAACGATCAGGCTGCTCTCCGCTTCCGGATCCTGCGGGCTTTGCAAAAAGAGCGTCATTCCGGCCGAAGCATTCCAGTTATCAATCAGCTTCCGCTGGATATTACTCCTGAAAACCAGCTGATGCTGTGCGGTGGGATTGTAAAACTGCCTTTCCTGAACCTCGCTTAACACGTTCCAGTTTTTATTTATCTTTAAAGTATTATAATACCCATACCAAAGCAATTGCTGATGCGTAACCGATTTTTGAGCCAATAGCGAACAGGATACAAACAGGACGATGACCGAACCGGATCGTTTAGTGAACCGCAAAAAATTTCCTGTGGGTAAAATCTCCGAATGTTTCATGCTGTATACGCTCTTTTGTGTACTGGTCAAAAAGACCATCCAGTTCCGTCAATATTTCTGTTTCTGTAAGCTGCTTTTTATAAACCTGATTCAGGCGGTTTCCTAAACGGTCGCCGCCAAGCATTAAATTATATTGCCCCGGTCCGGTGCCCACAAAGCCTATTTCGGCCAAATAAGGCCGGCCGCAGCCATTCGGGCATCCTGTCATCCGGATACTGATCTCGTCCTGCTCCAGATCATATTTTTTAAGGAACGGTTCGATTTTAGTGACCAATTCTGGTAAGTAGCGCTGTGCTTCGGCTAAAGCTAACGGACAGGTAGGCATCGCCACACAGGCCATCGAGCTTTTTCGCATCGCACTATCCTGCTCTTCAATTTTATATTTCGCGATCAGTGCCGTAACCTTTTCTTTATTGGCTGCGGAAATCTCTCCCAAAATCAGGTTTTGGTTACAGGTAAAGCGGAAATCGGATATTTGCAATTGCGCCAGTTCATACAGAAATTGTTTCTGATACGATTTTATCACACCATGCTCCACAAACAAGGTATAAAACCATTTGTTCTCATAGTTTTCCTGCCATCCGTAACGGTCATTTCTTTCCGTAAACGCATAACTTTCTTCCGGAAGCAGCGCAAATCCGATTCTTTTTTCCAGTTCTTTTTTAAAATTATCGACTCCTAATTTATCGACCGTATATTTTAAACGGGATAATTTCCGGTCGCTGCGGTTGCCATAATCCCGCTGAATGGTCAGCACTTCATAAACGGCTTTCAGTGTTTTGGCTTCGGTATCGGTAAATCCAATGATGGTTGCCAGGCGCGAATAGGTATTCGGGTTACCGTGTGTGGTTGCCAAACCGCCTCCAATGGCAATATTGAATCCTTTTAACTGACCGTCTTTAATGATGGCAATCAATCCGATATCGTTCGAAAACACATCCACATCGTTCGATGGCGGAATCGCGATCGCAATCTTAAATTTCCTCGGCAGATAGCGATCCTGATACAGCGGATCGGCTTCGCTGGAACGTTCGTAGATCTTTTCTCCGTCTATCCACACTTCATAATACGATTGCGTTTTGGGCAGCAGCAATGTCGAGATCTTATCGGCATAATCATATATCTGCTGAAACAAAGGCGAAACCTGCGGATGCGAGCTACAGGTCACATTCCGGTTTACATCGCCACAGGCAGCAATGGAATCCAGTTTTGCTAACAGAAATCCCTGGATAGTAGGCTGTAACTGGTGTTTTAGCAATCCGTGCAGCTGAATGGTCTGCCGGGTTGTAATTTTTAAAGTTCCGGTTCCGTATTCTTCCGAAATTTCATGGGTAGCCAGCCATTGGTCGGCAGTGATCACTCCTCCCGGAATACGCAGCCGAATCATAAAAGAATACAGCTTATCCAGTTTTTTCGCTGCTCTTTCTGCTCTTCTGTCCCGGTCATCCTGAACATACATTCCGTGGAATTTCACCAGTGCTTCATCGTCCGGACGGACATTACCGGTATGGTTGTCTGTTAAACTCTCTTTTAATGTGCCTCGAAGTCCGTCACTCTTTACTTTTATGGCTTCAATCGGGGATAATTTATCGTTACTCATTTTATTATTTTATACGTTGTTCTAATACACATCTTTCTGATAGCGTCCTTCTGTTTCCAGGTTATCCAATATATGCTTCGCTTCCGGAATACTGATGTTTTCTGCTGTTGCTATAATTTCCAGTATGGTGTTTTCCACATCGGTACTCATCGGGTCTTTTTGTCCGCACACATATATATAGGCACCGTTGGACAGCCATTCGTAAAATTCTTTCGCCTGCTGCTTTAACCGGTCCTGAACATAGATCTTATGTTTCTGATCCCGGGAAAAAGCTGTGTCCAGTTTTGTCAGTACGCCGGTAGCCAGCCATTCCTGTATTTCCGTCTGATAATAGAAATCGGAAACAAAATGCTGTTCTCCGAAAACCAGCCAGTTTTTACCTTCCGCGCCAGTAGCATCGCGGTGTGCCAGAAAGCTTCGGAATGGGGCAATCCCCGTTCCCGGTCCTATCATAATAATGTCCTTGTCTTCTTCCGGCAATCTGAAATTCTGGTTTTTATGAATGTAAAAGCTTATTGGGGTGTCTTTTTCATAATCGGCTAGAAACTGGGAACATAAGCCTGTTTTCTGAATTCCGTCAACGGTAAACGTATTCCGGTTCACAGTAACGTGTACTTCTCCTTCATGGGCTTCCAATGCAGAAGAAATGGAATACAAACGCGGAGCTATCGGGTGCAGCAGCGCAATCAAAGCATCCCATGAAATCGCTTCCTGAGCAGGATATTTTTCCAGGATATCCAGTAAATCGGCTTTATCTTCTGTAATAGCCACATTCAACAACCGCCCTATAGCATCCAATGATTTTTTAGACAATCCCCTGATATTTTTATCAGTAAGCTCCCGGCTTTGTTGTTCAGCTCCAAACAAAGCGGCTATTGCAGCTATTTCATTCGGGTTGTTTTTAGGGTAAAACCCTATGGCATCGCCGGGTTCATAGGCAATTTCTGCTTCGGATACGATCTCAATATGATAGGTTTCCTTATTTGAATCCCGGTCGTTTAAAATAACTTTATGCGTTATAATCCCTTCATACGTTTTTTTATGGGAAGCTGCATTGGCGGTACTCTTTTTCGGTTCGGAAGCTGTTGCTGTTCCCGTATGCTGAAGCACTTTCAGGATTTCGGCAAACCAGCTTTCGGCAACCGGAGCATAATCCACATCGGCTTTCTGAAAGGCAATCACCCGCTGTGCTCCCAACCGTTCAAACTGTCCGTCTATAACTTCACCCGCCTTACAGAATAACGGATAAGAAGAATCGCCTAATCCTAAAACGGCAAATCTGGTTTTGGAAAGGTTTGCAGCAGTATTGCTCAGGTTATCAAAAAATTTGATCGCATTCTGCGGCGGATCTCCTTCTCCCTGAGTACTCATGATCACAATCACAAAGTCTTCTTTTTCAATTTTCTCAACCGGATACTGAAAGGCATCCACTACTTTGGACTGTATTTTGTTTTTCTTTAATACCGCCTGTAATTGTGATGCCAGTTTTTTAGAATTCCCGGTTTCCGTTCCATAAATAATGGTTGGTTTGACCACAACTTCCGCTATGATTTCCGGTTGCTGCTGTGGTTCATGCTGCGCTAGAATACCGGCGAGATAACCGCTTGTCCAGATGATTTCTTCCCGGGAATACTGTTTTACCAGATCTTTTAAGACTACTAATTTATTTTCAGCCAGCATGTTGTAAGTTTATTATATGGTTATCGAAATAAGAGCTTGCTTTGGATTGTTCCTTAAACCAGGCATAATGACGGTGCAGGTTGACCACATTTCCTACTATTAATAAAGTAGGGACATATTCAAATGCCGGCAATTCTTTTGTTTTTAGTTCTTCAAAGGAAAAAACCCTGGTTTTCTGAAAAGGGGTTGTCGCCTGCTGGACAACAGCTATTCCTTTGTTTACATCAATATTGTTTGTCAGTAAATAGTTCGCCAGCTGGTGCAACCGCTGTCCACTCATATAGAAAACAAGGGTATCGTCTGTCGTTGCCCAATCGGTCCATTGCAGCGCGGTAACCGTACTCAGGTCGAACAGGGTTAAAAAGCGTACTCCCCTGGCGTGTTCCCTTGCTGTTAAAGGGATTCCGGTATAGGCAGCAGCACCAAAAGCAGCCGATATTCCGGGAACAATCTCATACAGAATGTGATTTGCTTTTAACACTTCAAGTTCATCCAAAACATTCGAAAAAAGCGAAGCATCTCCACCTTTTAGTCGCAATACCAGTTTGTTTTGCTTCGCAAATTCCACCATTAATGTATTGATGTCACTTTGTGGCGTGTGTATTCCTTTCGAACATTGTTTTCCTACATATATAATTATCGCGGCTTTCTTTGCATTATCGGCTATCATTTGCGGCGAAACCAATCTGTCGGTCAGAATGACATCGGCTGTTTGTAAATATTTCAGTGCTTTTACGCTTATTAAATCGGGATCGCCCGGACCGGCTCCGGCTAATATTACTTTCCCTTTGTTTTCTATACTCATTGGTTTTTCTTTTGTTTACGGATTAATACAATCCTTCGATGGACAGGTAACGTTCCCCGGTGTCATAATTAAAGGTCAGTACGGTCGCGCCATCGGGAATTTCATCCAGCTTTTTAGCCACAGCAGCTAAAGAGGCTCCGGTAGAAATCCCTACCAGTATTCCTTCTTTTTTAGCAATGGCACGGGCATATTCGAAGGCTTCGTCCTTACCGATCTGAACCACTTCATCTATTAATTCTTTTTGGAAGACAGCCGGTACAAATCCGGCTCCGATTCCCTGCAACGGGTGCGGTCCCGGCGCTCCTCCGCTTAATACCGGAGACAATTCCGGTTCTACCGCGATAACTTTTATATGCGGATATTTTGCCTTTAAAACTTTCGCAACCCCGGTAATATGTCCGCCGGTTCCAACGCCGGTTATCAGGTAATCCACTCCTTCCGGAAAATCACTGATGATTTCCTGAGCAGTTGTTTTTTCGTGGATCGCTACATTCGCCGGATTGTCAAATTGCTGCGGCGACCAGGCATTCGGAATTTGGGAAACCAGTTCGTTCGCTTTTTCAATCGCGCCTTTCATTCCTTTTTCTCTTGGCGTGAGTTCAAATTCCGCTCCGTAGATTTCCATTAGTTTTCGTCGCTCTACACTCATCGATTCCGGCATGACCAAAATCACACGGTATCCTTTTACGGCGCCCACCAATGCCAGTCCGATACCGGTATTTCCGGAAGTAGGTTCGATAATCACACTGTCCGGTTTTAACAGCCCTTTCTGTTCGACATCTTCAATCATTGCCAGGGCAATACGGTCTTTGATGCTGTTTCCCGGATTGTTTTTTTCCAGTTTAATCCATACATTTTTGTTCCCTTCAAATAGTTTCTGAAGTTGTACAACGGGTGTATTCCCTATCGTTTCTAAAATATTATGTGCTTTCATTTTTATTGTTTTGTTGTTTTGTTGTTTTGTTGTTGTTTTATATGACAAAATTCAATGGCTCCGGAAACGGTGCTTTGTTTTTAATTACGATTTCACTTTTATGGTATACCAGTGATTGCTTAGGAATGGAATTGGTTATCCAGACATTTCCTCCTATAATGGCATCATTCCCTATTTCGGTATTGCCGCCCAAAATGGTGGCATTGGCATAAATAATCACGTTGTTGCCAATAGTGGGATGCCTTTTTTCTTCGGCTTTAGCCTTACTGACATGTAAGGCTCCCAGTGTTACCCCCTGGTAGATCTTCACATCATTCCCGATTACCGTGGTTTCGCCTATAACAATACCGGTTCCGTGGTCGATAAAGAACCGCTCTCCTATTTTCGCTCCGGGATGAATGTCAATTCCGGTTTTGCTGTGTACGTATTCCGAGATCAGCCGGGGTACTACCGGAACCTTGCTTTTCCAGAGCTGGTGTGCCAACCGGTAAATGGCAATGGCAAAAAAACCGGGATAGGCCACCAATACTTCACTACGGGATTTCGCTGCCGGATCAAAGTTGAAAACAGCTTCCAGATCGGCTTCCAGCCAGCTGTGAATTGTTTCCAGAGCGTTAAAAAAGTCTTTTACGACTGTTTTTGTTTCATGATCCGTCAAAACGCTGTTCAATATTTTTTCCAGTTTCGTTTTTAACACTGCTTCGCGGGCGGTAAAAAAATCGGCATCGGAATAGTCTTCCCCTATCGAAAACAGCCATTGGAAGATGTGTTCCACCCAGGCTTCCGTTTCGGCTTTATCCGGTAACTTCCGGATTTTCTGCCTGTTCTTATTGTAAATCGGATGTGCCATACTTTATGCTAAAAACATCAGGGCGCCCACTGTATTAAAAGTAGTTTCATCAACTAAAATAGCATTACCGCTTTTGGAATTTTCTTCAAAAGCATCGAAGAATAACGGTTGGTTTGCCCGTAATGAAATTTGCCCGATATCGTTAAGTTTCACTTCTGCTGTGTCGTTAAACTGCCATTCGTTAACATTCCATTTCCGGTCTACAGCCTGAATTTTTACCCGAACGGTTCTGAAACGATGCTGCAGCAAATAGGTTTTTCCAATTTGCAGCGGCGTATTATCCAGCCAGCATACCCAGGTTTTAAGTTCGTTGGAAGTTGTTGGCAATTCGGTTGTTTTGACAATACTGTCCCCGCGGCTGATGTCTATATTGTCTGCCAGGTGCAAAACCACATTGTCACCCGCCTTAGCGCTGTCAATGCTTTGCTGGTGTTTTTCAATCTTTACGATAGTCGTTTCAATTCCGGATGGCAGTACTTTTACCGTATCTCCGGTTGTGTAGCTTCCGCTTAATATCTGCCCGGCATATCCTCTGTAGTCGTGATTTTCTTCGTCTTTGGGACGAATAACCCATTGTACCTGAAAACGGGTCGCTAAATTTTCTTTGGACGGTATTTCGATATGTTCCAGCGTACTCAATAAAGTATCGCCTTCAAACCATGGGGTTTTCGCCGATTTTGCGACGATATTATCCCCAACCAAAGCGCTAACCGGAATATAGGCCACTTCATCATAGTTCAGGTTTCCTTTTATGCTTTCGAAACCGGCTTTAATCGTATTGAAAACCGTTTCGGAATAATCCACCAGGTCAATTTTGTTGATGGCAATAATAGCTTTTTTAATGCCCATTAAGGATCCCACACTGGCATGACGTTTGGTTTGGGTCGTAATTCCCTTGCGGGCATCGACCAGAATAATAATCAAATCGGAGTTTGAAGCTCCGGTAATCATGTTCCGGGTATATTGCTCGTGGCCGGGCGCATCGGCTATAATGAATTTCCTTTTTCTGGTGGAAAAGTATTTATAGGCTACGTCTATCGTGATTCCCTGTTCTCTTTCGGCACGCAGTCCGTCGGTGATTAACGACAAATCGATAGTGACTCCCTCCTGTTTTGTCTGTTGCTGCAATACTCCCAGCTGGTCGGTATGTATACTGTCGGAATCATAAAGCAACCGGCCTATCAAGGTACTTTTACCGTCGTCTACATTTCCTGCTGTTATAAATTTTAAGGTGTTCATGCTGTTTCTTTTTTTGCGGATTTACAAATCCTTATTGCTTATATTTTAGTTCGTTAGCTGCAAGACCATTTTAGAAATAGCCTTGTTTTTTACGGTCCTCCATCGCGGCTTCCGAAAGCTGGTCGTCCAGTCGGGTTTGCCCGCGTTCGCTGATCCTTGTCTGAATAATGTCTTCAATAATATCCTGTACTGTGGCGGCTTCAGAAGGAACCGCTGCGGTACAGGTCATGTCGCCTACCGTTCTGTAGCGCACTTTTTCGACCACCACGGTATCCGTTGGCAACGGCTGAATAAAGGCTGAAGTAGCGACCAGTTTATCTAGGTGAACGATACATTCCCTGTCATGCGCAAAATACAGCTCCGGCAGTTCGATGTTGTATTTCTGGATGTAGTTCCAGACATCCAGTTCTGTCCAGTTACTAATCGGGAACACGCGGACATTATGTCCTTTGGCTACTTTTCCGTTGAGAATATCCCATAATTCGGGGCGCTGCAGTTTGGGATCCCATTGTCCGAAATCGTCCCGAACGGAAAAAATACGCTCTTTCGCTCTGGCTTTTTCTTCATCACGCCGTGCACCGCCAATGCAGGCATCAAATTCATTTTCCTGAATGGTATCCAGCAAAGCATAGGTTTGTAAAGCATTCCGGGAAGGAAAACGTCCCTGAGTTTCTTTCAGATTGTATTTTTTGATACTGTCTTCAACCGAGCCTACAATCAGTTTTTCACCAATCTGATTCACCAGATAATCTCTGAAAGCAATGGCTTCCGGAAAATTATGCCCGGTATCGATATGGACTAACGGAAACGGAAATTTCCCCGGACGGAAGGCTTTCAGAGCCAAATGAACCAAAACGATTGAGTCTTTTCCGCCGGAAAACAATAAAGCCGGTTTTTCAAACTGTGCCGCTGTTTCACGAAGAATGTAAATGGCTTCGTCTTCTAATTGGTTTAAATATTCTTTTGAGTTACTCATATTCAATTTGTTTTATCTGTTTTATTTTAACTGTGTAATCCGCATTCTTTTTTAGAAGTATCTTCCCACCACCATCTTCCGGCTCTGAAATCGTCTCCTTCTTTAATCGCTCTGGTACAGGGAGCGCAACCAATGCTTACAAATCCTTTGTCGTGTAGCACATTATACGGGATGGCGTTTTTGGTGACATATTCCTTTACTTCTTCCGTGGTCCAGTGCAGTAACGGATTGAATTTATACAACTGGTATTGTTCGTCCCACTGTACTATTTCCAGGCTGTTCCGGTTTGGGGAATGTTCGGCTCTCAATCCGGTGATCCAGACTTCCGCATCTTTCAAGGCTCTTTTTAAGGGTTCCACTTTCCGGATGTGGCAGCATTGCTTCCGGAGTTCGATACTTTCATAAAAAGGGTTGATCCCTTTTTCGGTTACAAATGTTTCCAGGTTGGCAGCATCCGGGTAATAGGTTTTTATTTTTTTACCGTATTGTAATATTGTCTTATCCCAGGTGGCATAGGTTTCCTGAAACAGTCTGCCCGTATCCAGCGTGAAAACCGTTATGTTGGGCAATTGCTGTGAAAAGATAGCATCGGTGATTAGCTGGTCTTCAATACCGAAACTGGTAGAAAAAACAATCTTTCCCATGATGTTTTCAGACAGGAATTTCAGGCTTTCGGCAATATCCTTTCCTTGTTTTAGCGTATTAATTATCGTTTCGTTCATTGTTTGTTTTGTTTGCAATCGTGATAAATGGGTATAAAAAAAGCCTCTTGAATTCAAGAGGCTTCTATTACGGGATACTATTTTTTACAGCAAATAGTATGACAGACGGCCTCTTGCGAAATTTCGCATACAACACATCATCATCATACAAGCTGCAGATGCTGTTCGTAATGTTGTTATAGCCGTTGTCGTGTTCATCTTTATTTTATTTTGTGTTTTTAGAAAAATTAAGCGTAAAAAAAAACTCCTCAATTGCCTGAGGAGTTTTACTGATATTGGAAATGTTTTATTGACATTAACGAATAGCAGGTACCTCCTCATAAACTGAGCAGCACATACACATCGCCATACATAAAACCTGATTTTTCATTTTTTTATTCTGTTTTGAACACTGCAAACTTATAACATTTTTTAATTACGCTCCAAATAAAAAATATTTTTTGAAATAAATTTTTCTCAAAAGGAATCTCAAAAATAGTCTTTTTCATTTGAAAAACGTATAAAAATCAGCTTTTAGCGTCTATTTCCATAAATTTTCCTTTAACAAAATTTTAATCGATTTCTTTCCGGTTGTCTTCATTAAAAGTATCAATATTCTTTACATCCGGATCGATTTCCAATACAGCCGGCTGTTTCGAAACGATTATTTTACCCTGAACTTTATCCTTTTTGAGCGCAAAAGGATAAACGGTGAGTACTCCGGCTGTGTCATTGCATGCATGTAAATGTTCATCTTTCCGGCATAAAGCTGAACCGCAATAATGTTCATCTTTTCTTTGTATAACGGTAGTTCGTTTTGGACTTAGGCTAAAATTTTGGGATATATACCGAATTCCTTTGCTCAGGATAAAAAAACAGACCATAAAAAAATACCATTCTTGTTTTTATTTTTACATTTGTAGTACAAATACGGCAATGATGTCTGCCTTGAACCGCCTTAAAAAGCTGATGACGTCTATTGAATGGCTTATGCCACTATAGATGCATGTAATCAAGACAATTATGGATAAACACTCTTTTAACCGACACTTTGCCAATTTTCCGCAACTTCCTTTACTGGCTTTTTTATTTCGCTGGCTTTTGCTTGCGGCGATTATCGGTACGATCATCGGTTCCGTCTCGGCTTTTTTCCTGCTTTCATTAGACCGGGTTACCAATTACCGCGAAAATCATGTCTGGATCATTTGTTTGCTGCCCGTAGCCGGATTGCTTATCGGGCTGAGTTATCATTATCTGGGTGAAAGTGTTGTTAAGGGCAATAACCTGCTATTGGAAGAGTTTCATTCCCCTAAAAAGATCATCCCGTTCCGGATGGCGCCTTTGGTTTTGTTCGGCACTTTAATGACCCATCTTTTTGGCGGTTCTGCCGGCCGTGAAGGAACAGCTGTACAAATGGGCGGTGCCATTGCCGACCAGTTTTCCCGTTGGTTTTCACTGAATAACGATGACCGGAAAATCATCCTCATTATGGGGATCAGTGCCGGATTTGCCTCCGTTTTCGGGACACCGCTTGCCGGGGCTGTTTTTGCTTTGGAAGTAATGGTTCTGGGACGCATCCGCTATGAAGCGATTTTACCAAGTGTATTGGTGGCAGTCATTGCACATTACAGCTGCATGGCATGGCATGTGAATCATACGCATTACAGTATTCCCAGCATACCGGAAATGACCGCTTTAAACCTGTTATGGTCGTTATTCGCCGGAATCTTGTTCGGACTGACCGCAATGTTTTTTTCAAAAGCTACTCATTTTTGGGGTACAATTTTTAAAAAGAATATCCCTTTCCCGCCGTTACGTCCGCTGATTGGCGGTCTTGTTATTGCTTTGGCAGTTTACGGCATGGGAACCACAAAATACATTGGTTTGGGTATTCCGACTATCGTTGACGCATTTGACCAGCAGCTGGATTCCTATGATTTTTTATTAAAAATACTGTTTACTTCTTTTACATTAGGTGCCGGGTTTAAAGGCGGTGAAGTCACGCCATTGTTCTTTATCGGTGCTGCTTTGGGCAATGCGCTCTTTTGGTTTGTACCGCTTCCTGTTGCGTTATTGGCCGGAATGGGATTTGTTGCAGTGTTTTCCGGAGCAACCAATACGCCTATTGCCTGTACCATCATGGGCATAGAGCTTTTTGGTGTTGACAGCGGTATCTATATTGCCATTGCCTGTGTGGTGGCCTATTTTTTCTCGGGTCATACCGGTATTTACACTTCCCAGATTATTGGCAGCCCCAAACATTTGTACTATCAAAAGCTAAAAGGAAAACCTTTGTCTGACGTCAAGGATAAGCTTTAAAATGTTATAAAACACACTCTAAGCAGTATTTTTGTTATTTTATTTAAAATTCTCTTGCATAAATGAAAATCATTTTTATACCTTTGTAGCACAAATAAAAAACATGAACACAATTTTAAACAATACTTGGTGGTGGAGTAACTTACGTCGAATATCGTGAGCGAAACCTCCTATCTGTATTTTTAAAACCAAAATAGATATAAGGCTTGTCATCACGACAAGCCTTTTTTGTTTTCTAATATTTCTTATTCAAAAATCATGAAAAAATATAAACTACATACTTCATACAAACAAATCCTTGCCGATACGATAACTCCGGTGAGCGTTTACCTGAAAATACGCGATAAGTTTCCCAACAGCCTGCTGCTGGAAAGCAGTGACTATCATGCTAATAACAACAGTTTTTCCTATATCTGCTGTAATCCTGTTGCAAGTATTAAAATTCAGCAGGAAAACATTGTCAAATCCTATCCGGACGGAAGCCTTACAACGGAAGCCATTCAGAAAGAAACCAGTATACCGGAAGTTATTCAAGCTTTTGCCGCACAGTTTCAAACAGAAAAAAATGCCTTTAAGTTTATCAACAACGGTTTGTTTGGCTATATAGCCTATGATGCCGTTCGTTATTTTGAAGCCGTGGACATCACCAAAAAGCAAGGTGATTTACAGATTCCGGACATTTATTATGCGATATATCAGAACATCATTGCGATCAATCACTTTAACAATGAAGCCTATATTTTTTGCCACAGCACTGAAAACCAGAACAACATACCCGAAATAGAACAACTGTTGCAGGCTAAAAATTTTGCCAGTTATTCTTTTGCCAAAGAAGGAGAAACCATTTCCAATCTTACCGACGAAGCATTCCAACAAAACGTTGCCATTGCCAAAAAACACTGTTATCGCGGCGATGTGTTCCAGCTGGTATTGTCCCGACGGTTTTCACAGTCCTTCAAAGGTGATGAATTTAATGTATACAGAGCTTTGCGAAACATCAATCCTTCGCCTTATCTTTTCTTTTTTGACTATGGCGATTTCAAAATCATGGGTTCGTCACCGGAAGCGCAGCTGGTTGTTAAAAACAGAAAGGCAGAGATTCATCCCATTGCCGGAACCTTTAAACGGAGCGGAAATGACGAACATGATGCGTTGCTCGCCAAGCAATTATCGGAAGATCCGAAAGAAAACAGTGAGCACGTAATGCTGGTTGATCTTGCCCGAAACGATCTGAGCCGGAACGGACACAGCGTTAAAGTGGAAAAATATAAAGAGATTCAGTTCTTTTCCCATGTGATACACCTGGTTTCCAAAGTAACCGGCAGCCTGCAGGACAATGCCACAACGATGCAAACGGTTGCCGATACTTTTCCTGCCGGAACGTTAAGCGGCGCTCCAAAGCACAAAGCCATGCAGCTGGTTGAAGAAATTGAAAATATATCCAGAAATTTCTATGGCGGGGCTATTGGTTTTATGGATTTTGACGGTAATTTTAATCACGCAATTATGATCCGTACTTTTTTAAGCAAAAATCATACATTACACTACCAGGCCGGCGCCGGAATTGTATCCGGTTCCGTTGCAGAAAATGAGATGCAGGAAGTGTACAACAAACTGGGAGCACTCAACAAGGCGCTCGATGTAGCGGAAACGATTTAATTAAAAAAGCAATAGAAAAAGGCAAACAGCAACATTTATCAAAAGACAACCTCATGAAAAAGATATTAGTTATAGACAATTACGATAGTTTTACCTACAATCTGGTACATTATCTGGAAGATTTAGACTGTGAAGTAACGGTTTATCGCAACGATGCGTTTCATATTGAGGAGATCAAAAACTTTGACAAGATCTTACTTTCTCCCGGTCCCGGAATTCCCGATGAAGCAGGACTGTTAAAAGAAGTGATCCGCACCTATGCGCCTACCAAAAGTATTTTGGGTGTCTGCCTCGGTCAGCAGGCTATCGGAGAAGTCTTTGGCGGAAGTCTGATAAACCTGGAAAAAGTGTATCACGGTGTGGCAACACCGGTGACGATAACGGTTGGCGACGAATCCCTGTTTAACGGTTTACCGGAAAATATTGAAGTGGGCCGTTACCACTCCTGGGTTGTTAACCCGGATGATTTCCCGGAAGTACTGGAAATCACCTCTGTGGACGATAGCGGTCAGATCATGTCGCTGCGCCATAAAACATTCGATGTCCGGGGTGTGCAATACCATCCGGAAAGCGTTCTTACCCCGGAAGGAAAAACCATCCTTAAAAACTGGGTAAATAACTAAATAACAAACACATACTACATCAAAAACGATTTGGTTTTAAATTGAAAAATTTGAAGCCCGGCACAACTTATACCTAAAAATCATGAAACAAATATTAAACAGATTAATTAATCAGGAGCTGCTTTCGAAAGAAGAAGCAAAAAACGTACTGGTCAATATCTCAAACGGTTTATACAACCCGAGCCAGATTGCCGGTTTTTTAACGGTCTATATGATGCGCAACATCAGTATTGACGAGCTGGCCGGATTTCGGGAAGCTTTATTGGAGCTTTGCATCCCGGTAGATTTCTCCGCATACAACACTATTGATCTGTGCGGAACCGGCGGTGACGGAAAAGATACTTTTAATATTTCCACCCTGGCTTCTTTTATTGTAGCCGGAACGGGAATAAAAGTCGCCAAACACGGAAACTATGGGGTTTCTTCCATTTCCGGTTCCAGCAATGTCATGGAAAGCCTTGGCATCCGTTTTAGTAACGATACCGGCTTTTTACAGCACTGCATGGAAGAAGCCAATATCAGCATCCTGCATGCGCCGCTGTTTCATCCGGCTATGAAAAACGTAGCCCCCATTCGCAAGGAACTGGCCGTAAAAACATTTTTTAATATGCTGGGACCAATGGTTAATCCTTCTTTTCCAAAGAATCAGCTGGTTGGTGTTTTTAACTTAGAATTAGCCCGTATGTATGCCTATTTATACCAGAATACCACGATCAATTTTACCATCCTGAACAGCCTCGACGGCTATGATGAAATATCGTTAACCGGTAATACCAAAGTGATTTCCAAACAGCGGGAGCAGATTTTAAAACCGGAAGATTTCCGCTTACAGCCGTTAAAGGCTGCCGACATTAAAGGCGGAACGACTATTGCAGCATCGGCTCAGCTGTTTATGGATATTATTTCCGGAAAAGGAACCGAGGCCCAGAACAATGTGGTCTGCGCCAATGCCGGTCTGGCCATCGCAACGGTTAACAATCTTACACTACAGGATGGTTATGAACTGGCTAAGGAAAGCTTAAACAGCAGAAAGGCATTGGATAGCCTGAAAAAATTACAACGTATCAGCAATAATTAAAAGAAAGATGAACATTTTAGATGCTATTATCAGCTACAAACGCCGCGAAGTGGCCTTAAAGAAAACAATAATCCCGGTTTCCCAACTGGAAGCTGCCGCCTTGTTTGAACGCACGCCCCTTTCTTTGAGCCATAATTTAAAAAACAGTACTTCAGGGATAATTGCCGAACACAAGCGGCGGTCGCCTTCAAAGTCGGTTATCAATAACAGCTTTAGTGTTGAAGAAGTCGTTAAAGGTTATGAAAATGCCGGTGCCTGTGGTATTTCCGTTTTGACAGACGGGAAATATTTTGGCGGTTCTTTGGAGGATCTGCTACTGGCAAGGGCTTCGGTAAACCTTCCTTTATTGCGAAAAGAGTTTATTATTGACGAATATCAGATACTGGAAGCGAAAGCTTATGGCGCCGATCTTATTTTATTGATCGCTGCTGTTTTGTCCAGAGCCGAAATCAAAAAGCTCTCCGAATTTGCCCAGTGTTTAGGATTGGAAGTACTGCTGGAAGTACACAACCGGGAAGAATTGAAAAAAGCAGTGATGCCGAGCCTGAACATGATTGGGGTGAACAACCGTAACCTGAAAACATTTGAGGTGAGCCTGGATTACAGCAGGCAGCTGGCAGCCTTCATTCCGGATGATTTTGTAAAAGTTTCCGAAAGCGGGATCAGTACCGTTCAAGCCGTTCACGCCCTGCAACCGTATGGTTATAAAGGCTATCTGATTGGTGAAAACTTTATGAAAAGTAATGATTCAGGTAAAGCCTGCAAAGATTTTATAAATCAAATAAATGTAACGGTATGAAAAACAGGATTCAGGTAAAGATCTGCGGCATGAAATATTCCGAAAACATACAGGCAATTGCAGCGTTACAACCGGACTATCTGGGCTTTATTTTCTATGAAAAATCAGCGCGTTATTTCGATGCCGTTGTTCCGGAAATTGCTGGTACAGTTAAAAAAACCGGTGTATTTGTAAATGCATCAATAGCCGTAATAACGGCAAAAGTGAAGCAATATGATTTACAGGCGGTACAATTGCACGGGGAAGAATCCGCCGACTTCTGTCTGGCACTAAAAGCACTTCCGGGTATTGAAATCATCAAAACATTTTCAATGGATCCTTCTTTTGATTTCAAGATACTCGAAGCTTATGATATGGCATGCGATTACTATTTATTTGATACCAAAGGAAAATTACCCGGCGGAAACGGCTTTGCTTTTGACTGGAACATCCTGCAACAGTATCCGTCTTCAAAACCATTCTTCCTTAGCGGCGGTATAGGCGTAGCGGATTGGGAAAACATCTCCCTTTTACTGGAAACCGGATTACCGGTTTATGCGATAGATCTCAACAGTAAATTAGAAACAGCACCCGGACTAAAAAACGAAACGCTTTGTGAAGAAGCAATTTTAACGATTAACAACATTACCACATGAAAACAACATATCAGGCAGACGAACAGGGTTATTATGGTGAATTTGGCGGAGCTTTCATACCGGAAATGCTATACCCGAATGTAGCCGAATTACGGGAAAAATACCTGTCGATTATTCAGGAATCTTCTTTTCGCGAAGAATTACAGCAATTACTGAGTGACTATGTAGGCCGTCCTACGCCTTTGTATTTTGCCGAACGGTTATCACAGCAATACAAAACAAAGGTATATTTGAAAAGAGAGGATTTATGCCATACCGGTGCACATAAAATAAACAATACGATCGGGCAGATTTTATTAGCCAAACGATTGGGCAAAACCAGGATCATAGCCGAAACCGGAGCCGGACAGCATGGTGTTGCCACCGCTACCGTTTGTGCTTTAATGGGACTGGAATGTATTGTTTATATGGGAGAAATCGACATTGAACGCCAGGCTCCGAATGTGGCACGAATGAAAATGCTCGGTGCCGAAGTACGTCCGGCAAAATCCGGTTCCAGGACCCTTAAAGATGCTACTAATGAAGCGATCCGTGACTGGATCAATAATCCTGTTGATACCTATTATATCATCGGTTCGGTTGTGGGGCCACATCCGTATCCGGACATGGTTGCCCGTTTTCAGAGCATTATTTCGGAGGAAATCAAAAAGCAGTTATTCGAAAAAGAAGACACGGAAAACCCGGATTATGTAGTTGCCTGCGTTGGCGGCGGCAGTAACGCAGCCGGTGCTTTTTATCACTTTTTAGCCGATGAAAAGGTTACGTTAATTGCTGTGGAAGCGGCCGGAAAAGGGATCAACTCCGGAGAAAGTGCTGCAACTTCCGCTTTAGGTAAAACCGGTATTATACACGGCAGCAAAACGTTACTGATGCAATCTGAAGACGGACAAATCACGGAACCCTATTCTATTTCAGCCGGGTTGGATTATCCCGGCGTCGGTCCGTTGCATGCCCATTTGTTTAAAAGCGGCCGCGCAGCATTTGTCGCGGTAACCGATGATGAAGCCATGCAATCCGGATTGAATTTGTGTAAAACGGAAGGTATTATTCCGGCAATTGAAAGTGCCCACGCCCTTGCCGTTTTGGAACAGCAACAATTTAAAGAAGACGATATCGTTGTGATTAACCTGTCCGGTCGCGGCGATAAGGACTTAAACACCTATATAGGATATTTTGGATATTAGAGAATATTTAGAGGTAGGATTTTAGATATACGATATTAGAAGTGTGATTTTAGATATGTGATATTAGAAGTATGAAATTCGATTTACAGAGAAATATCTAACCTCTTACTTCACATATCAAACCTCTTACCTCATATATCTAACCTCAAAAATCTAACCTCTAACCTCAAAATTTGTCTTATCTTGTAGTTACTAACCTTATACGCCATGAAAGAAATAATGATCAAACGGACAAAGAAATTTGCAATTGACTGCTGGATGCTTTGTAGTAAGCTGCCAAAAACCAGAGAGTACAATGCTTATGTAAATCAACTAATACGGTGCTCCAGTTCGGTTGGAGCTAACTACAGGGCATCACAAAGAGCTAAATCTACAGCTGATTTTATTTATAAATTAAAAATAGTTGAAGAAGAAGCCGATGAAAGCCACTATTTTTTAGAGCTATTATCGGATATTACTATTCATCAAAAAATAAACATCACTGCCGAAATAACACCATTAATACAGGAATCCGATGAAATTGTAGCCATTATGGTTGCATCCATTAAAAAAATAAAAAACATTTGAGATTAGGTTAGAAGTAGGATTTTAGATATATGATATTAGAAGTATGAGGTAGATATATGATTTTAGAAGTGTGGGGTATCCAACATCAAACTTCTCACTTCTAATATCGCACATCAAACTTCATATATCAAACCTCATATATCCCATATCAAACCTCAAAAATCAAACATCGTATATCTAACTTCAAACCTCAAAAATCAAAAACCGTATCTAACAATGAATCGCATCAATATAAAACTTCAGGAAGACAAAAAAATATTGTCTATATACTTTACAGCGGGTTATCCGAATCGCAACGACACTGTTTCCATTATTGAAAATCTGGAAAAAAGCGGTGTTGACATGATTGAAATCGGATTGCCTTTTAGTGATCCCTTAGCCGACGGGCCAACAATTCAAGCCAGTTCCACACAGGCACTGGAAAACGGCATGACAACCAATTTACTGTTTGAACAGCTAAAAGACATTCGGAAAACAGTACAAATTCCGTTATTGATTATGGGCTATTTCAATCCTATTCTGCAATATGGCGTTGAAAAATTCTGTGAAAAATGTGCCGAAATCGGCATTGACGGTTTGATCATTCCGGATCTTCCGGTGACCGTTTTTGATCAGGATTACAAAGCCATTTTCGAGAAAAACGGACTGATCAATATCTTTTTAATAACACCTCAAACATCGGTTGAGCGCATCGAATACATCGACAGTATTTCAAACGGATTTATTTATATGGTGAGCAGTGCCAGTGTAACCGGAAGCCAGAATGCTTTTGGCACGGAACAAAAAGATTACTTTGAAAGGATTGCCAGAATGAAGTTGAAAAATCCGCAGATTGTCGGTTTCGGAATCAGTAATTCCGAAACGTTTTCGGAGGCTGTCAGGCATCAAAAAGGTGCCATTATAGGCAGTGCTTTCGTCAATTACCTTAAGCACAACAAAATAGACGGCATTGAAAGTTTTATTAAAAGTATCATTTAACTAATGCAGTACAAAATACTGAATTAAAATAAATTAGCGAATAGCTATCGATTTTATTTATGATTCCGGATAATCTTTTATCCGGTTGTAAAAGAGCAGTTTTTCGTTTGAAAAGCTGTTCTTGCTTTTAGCGCAGTTGCGGTGGGTAAAAGTATAAAAAAGTTGGAATATGTGCAGCACTTAAAACAAATTATTTCTGTTATTCTGTCCTGCCCTTTTTGTTTTATTTTCAAGGCTATAGCCTGTAATTTCTTTCTACAATCATAGGAATAGCGTAGCATCAGCCTCTTTTTAATTTAGTTAAAATAACGTTAAATTAAAACTAAACAAACGTTTAATTTAAACAAGTGTTTAATTTTGCAGTCTCATTTTAACAATGTAAATGATGTCTGATTTTAACGATAAACAACAGGAGATTCTGTCGGTAGCAGAACGGTTGTTTTCCGAACATGGTTTTGACGGCACTTCCGTCAGAGACATTGCCAAAGAAGCGAACATTAACGTTGCCATGATATCTTACTATTTTGGCTCCAAAGAAAAACTACTGGAAGCTTTAATCATTGGAAGAATAGCAGGCCTGCGTCTGCAAATCGAAAACCTGTATAAAGAAGCACTTACCCCTTTTGAAAAGATTGACAAGCTAATCGAGCTATACATTACCCGCATCAATAAAAATAAGGGGATGTATCAGATCATTCACTTTGAGATCAGCTCGAAGAAACGGGAAATTAACTGCGAATCCTTTAATGAGGTTAAACGATACAATCTTGAAGCGCTAAAAGACATTATCAGAGAAGGTCAGGATTTAGGACAGTTTAAAAAGGATATTAATGTTACCCTGATTCCTCCAACCATCATGGGTGCCTATTTTCATTTCCAGATGAATAAAACTTTTTATGCCGAACTATTAGGTCTTGACACCGATGATAAATACGACCACTACATCAAAAATGATTTAACAAAACACATTCAGAAAACAATTAAAGCACTTTTAACCTATGAAGAATAGTTCCATCTGGTTGGGAGCCTTCTTCCTTTTTGGCGTTTTCACTTCTGAAGCTCAGGAGAAAAAGAAAATGTCATTGGATGAAGCGATACAACTGGCTATGACACAAAGTACCGAAGCAAAATTAGCCGACACTAAAGTCGCTACAAAGGAATTTGAAATGCAAACGGTCAAAAATCGTCAGTACCCTGATTTAAAAATCAGCGGTCAATACCAACGATTAACGAACGCCGACGTCAAGCTAAAACTTGGAGGAAGCGGAGAAGAATCGGGAGCTGCACCAAAAGTGAATCAGTTAATGTTAGGACAAGCTAGTGCTTCCCTACCCCTTTTTGCCGGATTTAAAATCCAGAACAACATCAAAGCTGCAGAAAACCTTTATCAGGCGGAGCAATATACCGCTAAGAATACAAAAGAGCAGCTGGCACTGGATGTTGTAAAATTGTATGTAAACCTTTTTAAAGCGCAGGAAAGCACATCTTTAATTGCCGAAAACATTAAAAGTGCCGAGCAACGTGTAAAAGATTTTACAGCAATGGAGCAAAACGGATTGATTGCCCGTAATGATTTATTAAAAGCGCAATTACAGGTTTCGAACTACAAAATTGCCCTGGAAGAAGCGAAAAAAAATGTCAGCACGGTGAATTATCAGCTGATCACACTTTTAAAACTGGCCGAAGGCACACAAGTTGTTCCGAATGAAGCGGTTTTTGAAAAAAATGCTTCTTTTAACGCGAGTGTGGACGAAGCTTTAACCGGAAGAAATGACCTTGAAGCCATGCGTTCGCAACACAAAGCTGCCGAAACGAATGTTAAGGTTGCCAAAGGGAGCTACTACCCTTCTATTTCACTGATGGGCGGTTATATTGCTTTGGATCTGCAAAATGTGATGACGGTAACCAATGCGATGAATTTTGGTGTTGGTGTTTCCTATGACTTGTCTTCTATTTTCAAAAACGGAAAAGAAGTAAAAGCCGCCAAAAGCAAAGCGCATGAGGCAGAACAGGCTGTAGAGATCATGACCGACCGCGTAAAAGTGGAAACACAACAGGCAAATGAAAACTACCAGCTGGCAATCAAACAAAACAAAGTATACCAGGAAGCCGTAGAACAGGCTACCGAAAATTACCGTATTGTAAAAGACAAATACGACAACGGTCTTTCGGATACCAATGATTTGCTGGAAGCCGATGTAGAACAGCTGCAATCCAAAATAAACCTGGCCTTTTCGAAAGCCAACAGTATTGAAAAATACTATGATGCTTTAGCAGCCAGCGGAAAATTAACAGCAACAGCAACCCTTACCAAAAACTAATACTAATTTCTTTAAGATCATGGAAAAGAAACCATCTAATAAAAAATTCATAATCATTCTGGGCTCCTTAGTTGTTTTAGGAACTGTTTACGGAATCTTTAAATATATGCATGCACAGGCTCACGAAGAAACTGATGATGCTCAAATTGAAAAAAACATGAACCCTATTATACCAAGAGTATCGGGTTATGTAGCCAAAGTTTATGTAAAAGACAATGACTTTGTAAAAAAAGGAGATACTTTATTTGTAATCGACAATAAAGATTATTTAGTAAAAGTGGAAGAAGCCAAAGCGGCATTAGCGAGTGCTGAAAGTTCTTTGGAAGTAAGCAAAGCCGATGTTAGTGCTTCTGCTGCCAATATTTCTATTTCCGATGCGACAATCCAGTCGAATGTAGGAAACATTGATGCTGCAAAAATCCGTTACGGAAGAGCGAAAAACGATTTCGAGCGTTACGAGAATCTTTACAAAAATCATTCGATAACAAAACAACAGTATGAGCAGGCTTTAGCGGCCAAACAAGAGGCCGAAAAAGAAGTTGAAGTTTTACAACAGCAACGCAATGCCAGCGCACACCAACGTGATGCTGTGGTTTCTAAAACAACTGTTGCCAACAAACAGACTTCTGTTGCCGCTGCCAACATTAAAAGAGCACAGGCGGTTCTTGATGCTGCAGCCTTAAATTTAGGTTACACTGTAGTTACAGCAGCTATTGACGGACAGGTTTCAAGCATTGATATCCAGCCGGGACAAATGGTACAACCGGGACAGGCGCTGTTCTATATCATTAACAACCAGGAAACCTGGATTGTAGCTAATTTTAAAGAAACACAGCTTAACAAAATGAGAGCCGGACAAAAAGTAATCATTGAAGTAGATGCCTACCCTGATTATAAGTTTGAAGGGGAAATCAATTCGTTTTCACCGGCTACCGGAGCCCGTTTTTCAATCCTGCCTCCGGATAATGCTACCGGAAACTTTGTAAAAACCATTCAGCGTTTACCTGTAAAAATCAAATTAACAGGAAATAACGATGCCGAAAAAGTAAAATTATTACGTCCGGGAATGAACGTAGAAGTGGACGTACATATAAAATAATATGGAAGCAGCAGGAGAAGATAATTTAGTAGAATATGGCTTTAGAAGAGTCATTATCACAATCACTGCCGTACTTTGTGCGCTGCTGGAGATTGTCGATACTACTATCGTAAACGTAGCCCTAAACGACATGAGAGGAAGTTTAGGGGCTACTCTGACCGATGTTGCCTGGGTAATTACCGCTTATGCCATTGCTAACGTAATCGTTATTCCAATGACCAGCTGGTTGTCCCAGCAATTCGGACGCAGAAACTATTTCGCCGCATCCATTATTATCTTTACCGTTTCCTCTTTCCTTTGTGGTAATGCGACTAATATCTGGGAGCTTGTTGCTTTCCGTTTCATCCAGGGTATGGGTGGTGGTGCGCTGCTAGTAACAGCACAAACCATTATTACGGAAAGTTATCCCGTTGCAAAACGAGGAATGGCACAGGCTATTTATGGAATGGGTGTGATTGTAGGGCCAACATTAGGTCCGCCGTTAGGAGGTTATTTAGTAGATAATTTTTCATGGCCGTATATTTTCTATATCAATATTCCGTTGGGAATCATTGCTACCGTATTGACCCTTTCATTCGTGAAAAGCCCTAAATACGGTGAGAAACTAAAAGCCAGCCAGGTAGACTGGTGGGGAATTGTATTTCTGGCCTCTTTTATCGGTTCGCTTCAGTTTGTACTGGAACACGGACAACAGGATGACTGGTTTGCCGATAATCTGATTGTTACATTAAGTATTGTATCGTTCTTTGGATTGCTTTTATTTATCTGGCGACAGTTAACCTACAAACATCCTATTGTTAATTTAAGAGTACTGCAGGATCGTAATTTGCGTGTGGGAACCATCATGTGTTTTATATTAGGTTTCGGATTATACGGTTCCACCTTTATCATTCCGATCTATACCCAGTCTGTACTGGGATGGACGGCAACCGATGCCGGATTATTACTGATTCCGAGTTCGATCATGACCGGGATTATGATGCCGATTATCGGTAAGCTGATTCAGCGCGGTGTACCGCAATCCTATATGGTTGCTGTTGGTTTTATGTTATTCTTTGGTTTTACCTTCTGGATGCATAATGTCATCACTCCCGATACCGGAACGGAACATATGTTCTGGCCATTGATATTGCGCGGTGTTGGTTTAGGTTTACTGTTTGTTCCGATTACCACTCTGGCACTTTCCACCCTGAAAGGGAAAAGCATTGGTGAAGGAGCCGCTTTTACCGGAATGATGCGACAATTGGGCGGTTCATTCGGTATTGCCATTATAACCACTTTTATTGCCCGCTTTACACAAGGGCACCGCGTGGATTTAATTGCCAACCTGGATGGTGCCAAATTTGAAGTACAGCAACGTATTCAGCAATTACAGGCCGGATTCATGTCCAAAGGATTCAGCAGCAGTGAAGCGCTTAACAAAGCACATCAGGCTATTGATTATTCCGTTATGAAACAGGCGACTGTATTATCCTATATGGACGTATTTATGTATCTGGGCATCCTGTTTCTGGTTTGTGTACCCTTTGTACTCTTAATCCGAAAAGGTTCCGGAAAAGTAGACATGTCAAATGTTCACTAATTTTAATTAAGGTTATTTAATTTGTTGTAGAAAACGCTGGATTATATTTCCAGCGTTTTTTATTGGCATATTATCATTGCGTTATAAAATAAATTTCCCTTTTTATTTTCAAAAAAACACCGTACCTTTATATCACATCAAATCATTGATTTTAAAATAGTTATACACAACAAAAAACTATTACTATGGGATTATTTAGCAACTCAGAAAAAAAGATTCTTGAAGAATTCAGCAAAAAGAGTGAAGATCGTTGTAATGATATTGAGAAAGAGATAAATGAACTATTAGACGATTTAAAATCCGATTATGAACAAAATCGCGAGGTTGTTTATGAATTCAAAAACTATATTGAGGAACTGAAGCAGAAGTTAAGCCCTGACGATGTTTCCAGACTGATGGATTTTTCGATCCGCCTAACGGGAATAAAACGTTGTGCTAAAAAAGGTGTCGAAGCTTTGCGGGAATTATCACGCGACCAGCGCAAAATGACCCGTGAAACACTCCGCGATTATGAGGAGTATTTTTATATGCATTAATCCAGAATGAACATTTATAAAAAAAGAACCCCGTTTTAAAACGGGGTTCTTTTATTTCTTACAGTCCACTTTTGTGAGCGGCATATTCGAATTGAATACTAATTTAGACCTGTTTTTAAAAGCTACAGCGCTCTCATGCTCTTCCACTTCCCCATATCCTTCAATTAAGGTTTTATCCTTTATCAGAAAAGCGACTTCTCTTTTACTTTCCACACCTTCTGAAGTGAAGGTATACATGGCAATTAAAGTATCGCCTTTAACGGTTCCTTCAAAAGTTCCTTTATTGGCATCTTTTTCACTAAATGCATATTCCAGATCGCCTTTAACTGTAGTTGTATTGTCTTTTTTAAGGCGCATATAAATTGTATTGCCGTCTTTTTTATAGGCATAACAATCTTCCTGGACAGTCGGAACCATTGAAATATCTTTATCTTCAATTTTTTCTCTGGTTGCCTCTTTTTTACAGCCTGCTGCTGCTATCGCTACTAATGCTAAGAGGATTAATCTGCTTTTCATACTGCTCTCCTTTACAATTAGTCTATTTTTTTTATAAATCGCATCGCTACAATATCATCCATCAGTAAAACCAGTTTTCCGTCTGGTGTGACATCATATTTGTTTATTTTTTGCAGCATGTCCAAAAAGCGTTTTTCTCCTTCTCCTTCACAGAAACGCATGGTCATCGCTTTGGGTGCTTCAATTTTAATAAAATTAGGATCTTTAGCCGTATAGTTTGTCGAAAACGGGTTACAGCTTGTATTGCCGTTTACTTCCTGTGTTTTTTGATTAAATGAAAGCTGCGGCTTTTGTTCCGGATACAGGCCTTCAAAAGCAATTCTGACGCCGGTTATATATTCCAGCTGCCAGCTGTTACCGGTCATTTTATCGTAAGCAGTCGCCTTTTTCGTTGCGGTACACGCTCCAAGTACTAAAACCAAGGCCATAGCCAGGGTAAATGATAGTTTTTCCATAGGGACATAGTTTTGGTTGACTAAATTTACGAAAATTCTGTTTAAATCACTTACAAGTACCTAATTTATACCGATTTAATATTAACGTGTAAAAACCAGGGTATGCCCTTTGCTCAGATTCGCATCATATTGATATCCTTCATAATTAAAGCCTTTCAGGTCTTCAATGGTTTCGGCATTGGTTTCAATAATATAACGCACCATCATTCCTCTCGCCTTTTTGGCAAAGAAGCTGATCATTTTAAGTTTGCCGTCTTTATAGTCTTTAAACTCCGGAGTGATCACCGGTACTTTCAAGGCTTTTTTGTCGATGGCAGAAAAGTATTCGTTACTCGCCAGATTGATGAATAATTCGTCTTTTTTCAGCTCGGCATTCAAGGCTTTGGTAAGCTTTGTTTTCCAGAATTCATATAGGTCTTTGCTTTTTCCTATTGGCAGTCTGGTTCCCATTTCCAGTCGGTATGGCTGGATCAGGTCCAATGGTTTCAGTAAACCGTATAAGCCGGACAGAATCCTGAGTTTGTCCTGCAATACTTCCAGTTTTTCCTCCGGAAGCGAATAGGCATCCAGCCCGATATAAACATCACCATTAAAAGCATATACCGCCGGACGGGCATTTTCGGGTGTAAACGGGGTTGCCCATTCCTGATTGCGCTGCCAGTTTAAATCGGCTAATTTTTCAGAAATAGCCATCAATTCCGAAAGTTCTTTCGGTTTCTTTTTCTTCAGTACTTTATGAACCGTATTGGCTTCTTTTAAAAAATTTCCTTCGGTATATTGTTTTGTGGGTAACTGCGTTTCAAAATCTAATGATTTGGCTGGTGATATTACAATTTTCATGGCTTACTTTTTAGGATGCTCAAAAATACAAATTCCGGTGCTAAAACGCTATACGATAAAATGGATTGTTTCGATTTCAGTATTGGTAAAATCGATTTTAGTTCCGGAATCAGCTATCCCTCTCAAACATAACATCTATCCATTGATACCGGTTTATATAGGGGTGGTTGAGCCTTACCATGACCACGATAAGTAATAAAAAAGGAACTTCTGTAATGGCTTCCCAGAGATTTTCTTCCAGCAGGTTAAAACAGATGATCAGAAAGGTCATCGAAGCCGTTATCAGGTTCCCGATTATATAGGTTTGCGGTATCAGTATTAAACCGGCACAGGCAACTGCCAGCATCCCTAACATCATAATCCCATCATTCGAAAAGCCCAATTCCAGAAAAAATGATGCTGTGGCAGTATCTTCCGTCATTATTGCCATACCAGACCACAGGTTTTTCAGTACAACAAATAAAACCATCACTATATGCAGTCCTTTTAATACCGTGTGTTTCATATACTTTCTTTTTAACGTCAGTTATCGACGCTGCAAAATTGGTATAAACACCTGGCAAAAACTGCACTAAAAAGTTATAAAAATCACACAATAAGACAAAATACCGTTTTAAAACAACAAAATATCTTTACTCTTATTCTTTTTTAAGATCATCAGACGGATGATTACCGGTATAACGGTGGTATTGTGCAGCAAAATAATTCAGTCGGTTGTAGCCTAATGTGAGCATCACCGCCGATAAAGTAGTATGGGCGCCGCTTTTCAGTAATTCCTGTGCCAGCAGCATTTTCTCCCGGATATAAAACTTATTCGGAGCATCAAGATAGACTTCTTTAAATAGCGCTTTATATTTTGAGACGGACATTCCTGCCATATCCGATAAAAAATCAAGCCCCGGAAATGGTTCGAGTACATTATTCATTAAATATTCTTTGGTTACCGACAGGGCTTTTATATCACTTTCCGTTATCCGGTTAATCGTTTTCAGATTGGCATAACGGTCCATAAACTTGGCCAGCAATTTAAAGGCCACTCCTCTCAGGTACAGATCGTAAGCCGGATCGGAAAAGGTTTTATTTTTGATGCGGTGCATGATGACTTTGCTTTTACTGTCTACATGGTCGTAAAAATACAGGGTCTTTTCCGGATTCTTTTTTCCTTTACCGGTTCCGCTTTTCATTGGAAAATCCAATATTTTTTTAGCCACCAGCAAACGAATTGCAAAAACGCGTTCTCCGACAACCGGTTCAAAAACATTGCTGATCCTGTTATCAATAACTCCCAGTCCCAAAATAGACCGGTACCCGATTTTATGTTTTTCGTCGTTGATTTTCATCACATTCATTTCATCGCTAAAGTCGTAATGAATGATATAAAAGTCTTCTTCCGAACGATCCCTCCGAATCCGGACCGGCTGGTTGAATACCAGATCCAGTACCACTACCGATAAACCCGGAGCCACTTCCAGGAAATAGCTTCCGCCTGCTCCTAAATTTTCCGGCTGTACAATCCATTTATTGTCAATTAACGGCGCGCCTATTTGTGCCGCAATAGCGAACTGCCAATCCGGTTTCAGGGAATAGGTATGGTTAATTTCTTTCATGAATAGAGTTGTTTCGAATATTCTTTGGGCGACATTCCGAAAAAGTCCCTGAATTTTGAGATAAAATAGGAACTGTTGGCAAAATGCAGCGCATCGGCAATCTGCGCAATTGTCAGTTCCTTTTCCTGCAGCAGTGCTCTTGATTTTAAAAGCTTATTATTCAGGAAAAACGTATTGGGCGGAATCCCGGTTATCTTTTTAAAAAGGTTCTTGTATTTGGATTCCGACATGTTAACCTGTGCTGCCAGCAGTTCAATTCCCGGAAATACACTGTCTAAATTTTCAATCAGGAAAGACTGTGATTTTATAATACCGTTCAGGTCGTCCTCATTTACTTTTTCGATCACAATATCGCTGATGGTCATTTTCTCAATATAATCGGCCAAAAGGCTTTGAATGGTTCCCTGCAGATAATACGGAAACGAAAGGCTTTCGAGCTGCTGATTGCGCAAGTCGTTCAGAAGGTGGTAACTTTCACTGCTCATTCGGGTAAACCGGATAATGGTATTTTTTTCGGTATCCATTATTGTATCGACATGTTCCCGCAAAGAAGGATTGTCTTTAATGTATTCTTTTATCAGGCTCTTTTTAATAAAAATACAAAGGGCAAAGGTATGGCTGTTTTCCTTTACAATATAATCGGAATAGAGCGCTCCGTCAACGATGGCCAGGTTGTAATTCCAACGCCCGATAGGATTGGCAATATCATCGGAAAGCAGTACAGCTTCACCTTCCGTAAGGTTGTAATACATCCCGATAAAATCATCGGTCAGGTTTTGTTGGCGGAAATGGATTTCCGTATGGTACACCACATCAATATAGAGTGCTGTTATTCCGGGACCGCAATTCAGGAAGTAACGCTGTCCCGTGTGAATATGCTCCGGAATTATCATAAAATTGCCTTCTACTTTCCCTTCCAGCTGCTTCGCAAGCGATTCCACCCAGTCCAATCCAATACCGTAATGATGTGTGATTTTTTTCATCGGCTGTTTCTTTCCTGACTATTTACAGAAAACAAGTTAAGAAAAAATAGGATACCTTTAATTGCCTCCTATCCTATTCCATAACTTTTGCAGTAAAAGCATACCGTCTTTTTTACTTTTGGGTACTTCCCTAACGGTTAATGCTCCGTTTTCCGGTAACAGTTCGTAACTAAAGGCAAATTGCGGGTTGTTTTCATCCGGATTCAGTAGTCCGAAACGCAGGTCGTTAAAGTAAAGCTTTCCCCCTTTTTCACTAATGGTGTACCAACCTTCCGAAATGGCAATCAGCCGGTTTACTGTTGTAGTACCGGAAAGACTTCCTAAAAGCTGATGGTTTTTAGGATAGGCTTTGAAGGTGATGGGCTGGCTGTCAAAAAAAGAATAGTCCCCTATTAAATAGGCATCCGCAGTTTCCACATTGGCAGTCCATAATATGGTATTGAACGGTGACGGTTTGGTTTCCATTTGTGCATATTCAATTTTAGCATCCAATAATGCCTGTCGGAATTTATAATAGGTAATTCCTTTTAGCAGCAGCGTAATTAAAAGATAGCCTGTACTGATCTTTAGTCCTAAAATATTCCATTGGGTACGCTTGTAATCGGTTCGCTCTTTCCGCATTGCGGCAATCAGGCAGATGATAAACGGAACCGTATATAACGGGTCAATGACAAAAATTGATTTAAAGGCAAATTTATAAGCCGACGGCCATAGCAGCTGCGTTCCCCAGGTGGTAAAGGCATCCAGTAAAGCATGGGTGAACAAGGCCCAAAAGACCAGGCCGGCTCCGTTCATTACGGAAACTTTACTGTCTTTTTCTCTTTTGGATATCAGCCAGCCTAATAAGGGCGACAGTAATAAAAAGAAGAGTATCGAATGACTGAATCCGCGGTGTATGGCTACGGCTGTGACCGGATCGAACAGTTTGCCGACCAGGACATCCAGATCGGGAATTGTTCCGGCAATAGCGCCATACAGCATGGCTCTGTTTCCGATTTTTCTTCCCAGAATCTTTTCGCCAACGGCTGCTCCCAATACTATCTGTGTGAGTGAATCCATAGGGTAAAGATACTGTTAATGGATTTTCTTTACAAACGGAAGCGGGTTATAACGCGTAAAATCTGATTCTTTTTTAATAACTTTATAATCCTTTCTAAATCATATCATCATGCGAAAAACAACAATAATCACCTTTATATCCTTGTTACTGATAGGTTTTACGTCCTGTACTAAAATGGAAAAATCAGCAGCCGGTACTGTTGTATTGGATTATTTTGAAGATACCGGCAGCGGTATAAAAAACGGTGGTGTACAGGTTATTCCGATAACAACGCCTAAAGGGACGTTTAATATCTGGACAAAACGGATCGGAAATAATCCGAAGATTAAAGTACTATTGTTAAATGGCGGTCCCGGAGCGACCCATGAATATTTTGAGTGTTTTGAGAGTTTCCTCCCAAAAGAAGGAATTGAGTTTATTTATTACGATCAGTTAGGCTGCGGAAATTCCAGCGCTACCCAGGACACTACGCTTTGGGATCTTCCCCGTTATGTAGAGGAAGTCGAACAGGTTCGGCAGGCATTGCAGCTCAACAAGGATAATTTCTATGTGCTGGGACATTCCTGGGGCGGAATTCTGGCCATGGAATATGCGTTAAAATACCAGAACAATCTGAAAGGTCTTATTATTTCCAATATGATGTCGAGTGCTCCGGAATATGATCTCTATGCCAAAAATGTACTGGCTAAAGAGATGGATCCGAAAGTATTGCAGGAAATCCGAAGTATTGAAGCCAAAGGAGATTTTAATAATCCGCGTTATATGGAGCTGCTGCTGCCTAATTTCTATACGAAACACGTTTGCAGATTACCGGTAAATGACTGGCCGGAACCAATGAACCGTTCTTTCTCCAAAATAAATCAGTCGTTATATGTAACAATGCAGGGACCCAGCGAGTTTGGAATATCCGGAAAACTGGCAAAATGGGATCGTAAAAAGGATTTGAAAAACATCAGCGTTCCGACTTTGGTTATTGGCGCTCAATATGATACGATGGATCCGAAACACATGGAAGAAATGTCGAAATTATTGCCAAAAGGCAGCTACCTGTTTTGTTCCAACGGGGCACACATGAGTATGTATGATGACCAGAATACTTATTTTAAAGGTTTGGTGGATTTTTTGAAAAAGGGGTGAGTAATTGGTAAAAGGTAATAGCAAAGGGCAATTGGCAAAAAGCAAAGGGTAAAAGGCAATGTCGTGCTGATAAATAAAAAGCCTTTCATAGTCATGAAAGGCTTTTTATTATAACCACTGTCTTATATTTATTAGCTTACTTTTTCGCCATCTACATAATCCTGTAAGTAGCTGAATCGTTCGGTTAGTTTACCGTTTTCGGTAATTTTAGCGCGATGTAAGATTCCGTCTTTGTCATTATTATAGAAAGCCGGGATAACGTGTTCCAAAAACATTTCACCAAATCCTTCGCTGGCATCTTTTGGCAATTCACAAGGTAAATTATCAACCGCCATTACTACAATAGCACCCGGATGTGTGATCTCTACTTCTTTGTCTTCACTCGGGTAATAACCGTATAAAGGTTCTGCAATAGTGGATGCTCTTAAGGTACAGGCAATAGGCCCTTCCACATCACAGGAAATATCGGCCACGATTTTAATTCTGTTGTCCGGTGCATTCAGCATTTCCCGTGACAAAATTACCGGTGCGCCGTTTCCATAAAAATGTCCGGCCATAAAAATGTCCGATACTTTTGTGAAACGTTCAAAATCGGATACATAATCCTGAGGGTTGTGGTAAAAATCCTGGTTGTCCAGTTGCTGACCGTCTTTGCGTTTGTTATAATCCAAAACGTCAACTTGTGTATAAACCGGTTCCGAGTAGTTCTTTGTTAAATAGTCCTCAATGGAAACCTGTTTTATTTTCATACCGTCCAGAATTTCTTTGGCTCCCATTCCTACTTTTCCGTGACCGGTCAGGACAATCTTAATAGGCGGTAAAAAAGGTCTTCTTAAACGTTCAATCAAAGCGGCCTTATCTGCCAGGGTTTCTGCTTTAGGTAAGTTGAATAGTTCGTATTTGATTCCGAATGCTCTAAAACCATTGTAAGCTCCCACAATTCCGGCATATCTTCCGAAACCGATCAGGCGGTGGTTGGTTTCATTAACAATAGTTTCATGATCGATCAAACGGATATTTTTTTCAAGACAAGCCACTAATAATTTTCGGTTATACGGCTGCTTTTTAATGGTGTGCGAAAAGAAAAAATATTTTTTATCCGGAATCAAGGCATCAACAGGTACTTCCTTTACACCTATTAATACATCACAATCATTCATATCCTCCGTTACTTCGAAGCCTAATGCTGCATATTGGGCATCGGTAAAGATTCTGATATCGGATGATTCTACTTTAATTTCTGTCTGCGGATAAAGTTCTTTTAATTTCAGTAATTCTGCAGGAGAAAAAACAACGCGTCTGTCGGGCGGGTTTTTTCGTTCCTTGATAAGTCCAATTTTCATTTTTATCGTAAGTAGCTTTTGAAAAATTAACATTTAAACAGGTCAAAAACTGTTAATAATGTAACTTCTCAGGGATTGTTTAGTTTGTTTTTAATAAATAGTTCCCAAATGTAACATTTAAAGAATAGTGTTGCAATTATTTTTAATTGAAAATTTAATGATTTATATTTGCGGTCTGGTTTTTGCTATATTCATTATAGTATTTTCCTACTACTTGGGGTCGACTGGTTTTGACAGCGAGTGGAATTGGACAGTAAGCACGTCGAGCGCCGGGACACAGCTCGTAAATATCATGTTTCAAACTTATAAACGGCGAAAATAATTACGCTTTAGCTGCTTAATCCGAATTATAGTACGATTTGCCTAGTTCTCGTTAGACGAGAAAGCTGGATTCCTCTAAAAAGCCTTGGTTTATGGCGTTTTGTTCAGGGGAACCGTAAAAGTAAACCTAGGAACGGTAATGCTTTAAATCCGTTCTGACATTCATAAAGCTAAGCAAAAAGTGGCGGTTTCCGGCCTTGCTTTTTGTCGAAAATTTAATCGGAAACTAAACGTGTAGAAAGCTCTTCGATTGCTTGTTTGGACGAGAGTTCGATTCTCTCCGACTCCACAAAACCTTGTAAATCAATGATTTACAAGGTTTTTTTTTCTTTATACCCTCCTATCAATATAGGCTTTACAGGGGTTCGACATCAAAAATTTCTTTTAGACTTCCAAATATCTAATTTACAATATATTAATAAATTACAAATGACTTTTTTTATGACGAGTGAAAATTGTATCGATATTTTCTACCCCAATCATAGAATTCCAGAATTACGGTACAATTTTGATTCCCCTCCGTCATATCTATCTATCGCAGTTTTAATAATATATAATGCTTCTATTAATATTATTCTCTTCAGCCAGCAATAATTTCTAAAGAAACTATCCGGTGTCTTATAATTGAAAACAATACCTTCTGTACGCTTATTATCTGAATATTATATTTCTCATGGAATAACTTAACCATACTCATCACTTCATCAGCATCGATACAACTATCAAACTGGAAAATCTCAGGTTTACATGATTATGTGGATATACCGGGTCAATACTTTTTACATACCACACAACATACAAATAAAAGCCAAACCACTTTTTACACTTTATCAGTAATTAACCATAGCATGACATACCTGCAAGTATAGAAGATAATAACTGCAGACATGAAAATGCACTGAATCGATTCACCTGTGCCCCCCTAATATCTATGCTATCCATTACCGGATACTTTTTTTCTATGATTTTTACCCCATTCTGTCATCATTCCAATAATCGGTTTCAGGGTCAAACAGTAATCTGTCACCTCATATTCGATGGTAACGGGAATTGTGTCATAAACACTACGGGTAATCATTTTATTTGCTTCCAGATCCTTGAGCTCTTTGGATAACACACGGTTGGTGATCTTGGGAATTACAGACTGTATTTCCTTGAAACGTTTCTTGCCATTATACATCGCTATAAGAATAGAAAGCTTCCATTTGCCGTTAACAGCTGTATAGAAATCTTCAATATACTTCAGTTTCTCCTCAATATGCTTTTCTTTCATTCGGTATCCTTTTGTATACTAATATCAAAATAATACCAAATGTACAATATATTTGTTTGACAATTAAAACATTTGACTAAATCATGGAAAAGAACAAAATAGCACTGGTAACCGGGGGGAGCCGGGGACTTGGACGTGAAAGCGTATTAAATCTTGCAAAAAAAGGGCTCGATATCATACTAACCTATCATTCCAAAAGGGAAGAAGCTGAACGGGTAGTTGCCGAAGTCGTTGCATTGGGACAAAGGGCTATCTGCCTGAAATTGGACATTGCCTTTATTTCTGAATTAAATGTTTTTGTAGAAATATTGAAAACTAATATGCTGAACGCATTCGGAACTGACAAAATAGACTTTCTGGTAAACAATGCAGGGATTGGCTTACCCATCCCTTCCTTTGAGGCAACTACGGAAGACCAGTTCGACGACTTAATGAATATACATTTAAAAGGAACTTTCTTTTTAACGCAAAAGTTACTACCAGTACTGAACGATAATGGGGGGATTGTAAATATAACCACAGGCCTAACCCGATTTACCATACAGGGAAGTGCTGCGTATGCAGCCATGAAAGCAGCCATGGAAACCGTTACAAGGTATCTTGCGAAGGAATTGGGGAGTAAAGGCATTCGTGCCAATTCGATTGCACCAGGAGCTGTGGCTACCGATTTCAGTGGCGGGCGTCTCCGTGATACGCCACAGGCGATGGAATGGGCAAAAAGCATAGCTGCCCTCGGCCGGGTGGCAACTCCTGAAGATATTGGCGGTGTAGTCGCTTTTTTGTGTTCTGACGATGCCCGATGGGTAACCGGACAGCGTATAGAGGTATCTGGCGGGGCATTTTTATAGAAGTTTGGTTCCAGCCAATTTTCCCGGCATTTACATAGCCCTATCGCTAAGTGGAATATTGGTGAAATTCCCATAGCCAATTAAACAGCCCCATCATAACATAGGGCTGCCATTAAGATTATCTGTCATCGGACAGATGGGAATCAATAAGGACCAATAGCTCTGCCTTCTTAAGGGGCTTGACCAGATAACCATTGATAAATGGGTATTCCTTAATTCTTTCCCGATCCAGTAGACTTGTTGAGGAACTCAAAATAAAAACCGGGATGTGATTGATAATACATGTACCGCTCCGTTTTATTTCGTCCATAAGCTCCCAGCCGGACATTACTGGCATATTGATGTCTACAAACAGTATATCCGGTAATTGTGTCGGACTATCCTTGTTTAACTGAAAGTAATCCATGGCCTGTACCCCGTTCTCAAAACCAATCACATTCAGATTCCAAGCGGGAAGACCAATCAACATTTTACGGAGAGTAAAACGTAATATAGGATCGTCATCGATAATAATTACTAATCTTTTTTTCATATCTATAGGGATTTAGTGGCTACCCAATGGTTCATTGATGGAACATAAAACTATCCCATGCCCTTATCTACCTTTCCAAATAAGCTCTTGATCTGGTTCGCAGGCTCTTTATCCTTCTTTCTCATAGATGGAAGTCATATTGTTCGATACAAACATTTTTTTTTTATCACATATCTTTGTACCATAACCCATATCATCATACTATGCTACAACTCAACATCTCCGGCCTATGGAAAGACATTAATGGCGCTATTACACATTACGCAGTTCATGTAAAACAACGTGAAGGCGCAACAAAAGCCTTCAAGATTACAAAACAGGAGGCTATTCAGCTCATTGAAAATTGCGACTATATTGCAAGGACAATCCAATGGGACTACGAAAGGTCGCAATGGGAACCCAAGGAAAAAATATGTATAAGTGAAAACGAACAGGGAAAGTTCCTCAGTACCCATCATCCAGATATCCAGACGGACGGGCTTATTCATCTAATCGATTATGACTGGATATGTAGTTAACAAAACAATGTTGAACAAACTGGAATTCCGGTCAGATTATTTTTTACCTCTGTCCGGATATTCCAAAACAGGATCAGTTTTCCGGATCATCCCGGTCCTTACCTTGTTTCCGCATACTTATCCTATAGCCATAGACTATCGCGATAACAAAGAATACCAAATCAAAAAATGACAACTGTTGCACCTATAGCTATTATTTTATTCGCTTTATATCTCTTTCAAATTTCAGAGAGAGAAACTCCACGACCTCTCTATTGATATCCTGTCTGTCAAGGGGATCTATCTTAATTTTTCTTACCACCCCATTATTGGTTTTCACTACCAAATAATAAATAAACTTATCGGCATGCCTACATTTCAACAAAACAATGAAAGCATAGAAAATAACCAGGGGAACAACATAGTACACTTCTTCAATATTTGTATTGGTCATAAGGTATATTGATAGTGCTGTCACAAAGGCAACAGCAATATCGGGTAAAGAGTACAATTTCCGTTTTTTCTGTAGCCCCAAATCACTGATTTCCTCCAATCTATAGGCCCACTCCCATTTTTTATACTTTAAAAAAACAGTATTACTGTCCATAGTCAGGTATTCTCCCATATATAAAGTGTTGTATTCAAACTATTTTAACACCTTCACCTCTAACGGACCAATCAAAATGATTTTATCTAACACAAATTCCAAACAAATCAATCAATTAGTTAAAAAAACATAAAAGTGCTTGTATTTTTTTCAATATTATAGATTATATCTGTTTTAGAACTACATTTGTAGTTATACAATATAACTGATAGTAATAATTAATTCTCATACAAATGGCATCATCTTTAAGCGAAAAAATTAAGAATATCAGGGAATTAAAGAATTTTACCCAAGAATATATGGCAGATCAACTAGGAATAACACAGGCCGGATATAGTAAGATTGAAAATGGGGCAACTGTACTAACTTATGTAAAGTTGCTTGAAATTGCCCGTGTACTTGGCGTCAAAATTGAAGACATCATAAATTTTGACTCGCAAAAATACTTTAATAGCTTCAACAACATTAAGGGCAACAACAATGGTAGCATCATGATTAATTCAGATAGCGATACCATCAAAAGCCTCTATGAGGACAAAATCCAACTTTTGGGTAAACTATTAGAAAAAACGGAAGATGAACTCAAACGCTACCGTGAAAAATACGGTGAAATGTAGTCTCACCCGTAGGTAATAATTATTTATCCGTAACCAGGGATATACTTCCTTCAAAATTGGAAGATGTCCTTAGTTTTATATGCCTGATGTGTATCCACTAAAAGTGTTCCTTATTTTGAATACAACCTATTCTTCAACAAGATTGTTCTTTCAAATAGCTATTCCTACACCAGACTTACAGTACTGCTGATACTACCATCACCTGTGGTTATAGTCAATAGTTAGTCCATCAAATTCGGGAGATCACATTGACGCCTCCATCGTATTCTATCATTTATCCCTAAAGACAATGACATATGACGGGGAGCTTACACAATAGTTTACCAACGATTTACTGAAGATGTAAGGCTTAGTAGATCCTGTTGTACGGTTCTTACACTGGCCTGCAGCTCATTGTTCATATCAGACATCAGATGAATATCATCTGACAAAAAATAGCCTCCTTTTCCAAAGTAAAGCTCTTCCTCACGCGAATCGATATCGTTATCGAATGCAAACAATAGCCACCTCTTTTTCAAAGTCTGAATAAGCGATAGTTTTCCATCGTTACTGAAAGATTTATCACTCATGACACGCCACACGGAGGGAGGAAATGCATTATCTATATTACTTTCCGTCCATACATTCCTGATAAGGTTTCTGTGTGTTTTCAACTCGATCTTTTTACCTTTGGGGTTCAACAGCAAAAAACCCAATCCTGTACCGGCGACTCCTCCGCCAATGTTGATTCCATTACTCAGTCCATCGTTTTTGATCAGTGCTGTTGATAGGGTAATTGCAGCTCCCAACGCAATTGAAGCCACAGTGAGCTGGGTGTTCTTTTTACTGTTCCTGGAATCTAAAACCCTGGCAAGCTGGTCAAACCGCTCGCCGTTACAGTCTAGCTCCGCTGCTAAGGCATTTATTTCTGTTTGGAAAAGAATGATTTTATCGGTAATTTTTTGCTTGGCCTGTAATTTTTCGAGTGAAGAACTACTATGGGAAAATTGGGACAGCAAGGGCAATAATCCAAGATGAGATGCCAAAGTATAGTCATGTTCAGACAACTTCTGGCCAACAGATATATCTTTAATACTGTTTGGTTCCGACATCACATCCTCGGTATATTGGATGTTTGGTGCACAGTAATTTTCCTGTAGGGCAGCGATCTTCGGGTTTTTGATGACAGAAGAACAGGATAAAAGGTTCCCTACAAAAACCATTAGCAAAACATATTTAGTCCATTTCATCTCGAACACTTTTAATAACAATAAATATATTCAATTACCATTTAACTATTGGCTGTAGTTGTAAAAAACAACATAATATATCTAAATATAACAATTCAGATATACTAATTTCCCTTTGATGCATTTATATCCTGGAAGGTTCCATATACCTTGGTACATATTCCATCTTTGTAATTAGACCGACCGGTAGCTCTTACCCAGATTTCATTCCCCTGAATCGTCACAATTTGCAGTTCAAGATCCCAAGGCTTCCCTTTTTCTATGGCAAGCTGTACGGCCCGCATAATTTTATCCCTACTTTCTCCTTTTTTATAAAAACTGATAGCATTGGTCAACTCAGGTATATAATCCATCCCTACACCATGAATCTCCTTGGTTATCGATGTCCATGATAATGAATTATTGGCAACATCAAGTTCCCAGCCACCAATACGGGCCAGCGAACGGGTTTTCTCGACCATCATATTATATAACTCTTCAGAGGCAATTAACGAATCTCTTATCTGTGTTATCTCTGTGAGATCTCTGGTAACCTTTGTAAAACCTATTACATCTCCATTATTATCATGTATTGAGGTCAGCACTATACTTCCCCAAAATCTAGTCCCTCCCTTTCTTATTCTCCATCCCTCATTCCGGGCCACCCCTTGTTCTACCGCCTCCTTTATCAATTGTTCAGGACGCCTTCTCTTTTTTCCTTCATCTGTATAAAACACACTGAAATGCTGACCTACTATTTCATCAAACCTATATCCCTTTATTCGTTCGGCACCTTTATTCCAATTTTCAATATATCCATCTCTATCAAGGATAAGGATTGCGTAATCATCTATTTCTTCGACCATTTTATTGAAACGAATGGCTTTCAGGTCCTTACTTGCCATTGATTCCCCTACTATCGTATGTATTGTCTTGTCAAAATCATTGGTCGATATCTCGAACATGTTGATCCAATCGGCATCAATGGGATGAATATCTTCTTTTATAAGATTTACGAGCCCCATTATAGTGGTTAATGGCCTTCTTATCTGATGGGATTGGAGTTGCGCTATTTTCATCAATGAATATGTTCTGGCCTCCTTTTCCTGCATCTCATTCAGTAGATTCCTCTTGTTTGTCCCTACTTCAATGACAAGCTCAATTTGACGGGCCAACATACCTAATGTCTTCTGCTGCAAATCTGTAATAATCTTAGGCTCTCTATCAAATAGACATAAAGTACCGATTACCATTTCTTTGTTCAAAAAAACAGGTATCCCAAAAAGGAATCTCAAATCTTTATCCGAAAGCCTTGGTAGCATGTCCGCAAAGTGCGCCTCCTTTACAACATCCTCTATTAAAACCTTTTTGTTTTCGGCTACGACATAATCACAAAAAAAATGTTCCAGATCACTTATCGGGATACCATCCCCCAATCTCATGTCCATCCCAATGATAAATTTATCTACACACTTGATTCGTGCTATTGCACTACCGGATAATTCTGCCGCATGGGACAAGATACTCTTCAACTCCTCTTGTTCATCCAGCTTAAGCTGTAATGAAATATTCTCTATTTTTTCTTTTTCACTCCCCATCTTTACTCCTTTTTGTTTTGCTCCTGCCTATTTCCTTCAATTATCTTATTAAACGAAACCCAGCCAGACATTATTCAGTTGACCAACAATTTAGGTAAAAAAACACTTAAAATCATTTTAAATAGCGCCTAGTTACTATCAACAATTACTATTACCGAAATAATAATACGCAAAGAGGTCTAAACCAGATGATCCTGGTTTTCATCTGAATTAGTCTATTATTATCTTAAGACCTCAGCACTACCCTTCAACTTAATCTACAGGCTGGTGAACTTAAATATTAAATTGGACTTGCCTACAAAAGACTATTAACATACATTTACCGAACTATCTATTTATTAAAGGATTAACTTTTATCCAATAGAAATAATTAAAGTTTTATGAAAAACAATATTCTTTTTTTTATTCTTTTTTTCATAGCCACGACAGTTTCCGCACAATCGGACTCGGTAAAAACTTATATCGACAGCGCACTTTTTGTTCTAAAGGAAAACTCACTTTATTCTAAAAATGTCAATTGGAAAAAAGTGGAAGGTCAAATTTATCAAAAAGCAAAAGAAGCAAGGTCTAAAACACAGGCATTTGAAATCCTAAAAATAGCATTTATTGCCCTTGGAGATAAACATGCGAATTACTTTTCACCTGAAGGCACTTCATTTAGGCTTGATAATCCAACCCTACTGGCAAGATATAGCGACTCTCTAAAAGCTGGCTGGAAACGCGGTCTCCGCATAGACAATAGGATAATTGACGGTATCGCCTACATCAGTATCCCAACATTGGGGGCTGGTAAGCAACAGGATATTGATAAATATGCAAATTGGATCTATGATGCGGTAAACAACCTCAACAAGAAAAACCCTAAAGGATGGATAATTGACTTGAGAATGAACGGCGGAGGCAATATTAGGCCAATGCTTGCCGGATTGTCCATGTTTTTTGATGATGGTATTTATACATACTATGTAGACAGGAATGGAAAAGCAACAGATAAAGCAGGTTTTACAAATGGTGATTTTGTAATTGACGACAAGCCGCAAGCTGAAATCAAAATGAAAATGAACCCACTATCGAATGTAAAGGTAGCCGTTTTGATTGGTCCGGGAACTGCCAGTTCGGGTGAAGGAGTGGCGCTGGTCTTTTCACAGAAAAGCAATACCAGATCTTTTGGAACCAACACTGCCGGATTAGCGAATGCTACCAATGGTTTTGTCTTCCATAATAAAGAGTTTTATTTCCTTTTATCTGTGGCCAGGATTGCCGACAAACATAAAAAAATATACCGCGAAACGGTACGACCGGACAAATATGTAGATGATAGTGAGAACTTTTCTGATCTTTCCAATGATCCCTGTGTAAAGGAAGCCATCAGATGGCTTAACCGATAATCTTTTTAAACAGGATTCTTGCAGGGCTTGATCAGGTGATTATAAATTGTCGCTAATCCCGGCCACATCTTTCCATATAACATCTAGTACTATATGCACATTATTACCATTTATATTGTTGGTATCAAATTCCTATACCTTTGTTGCATGCTACCTGCAAATCCCAAAATATCAAACATATAAACTTACTAATAACAAATGTTTTACGGATTGTTCATTTTTTGGAGAACGCGTGGCAATAGGCTGTATTTTTCCATCAGTTGTCATGAATCGCTTTTCTCATATCCTTCAAGGTAGCCTACTTTTGCAGCATCCTGTCCTTTAAAGTAAAAAATTTGTTTTACAAAACGTAAAATAGCTGATATACAAGACTAACGTGCGTTTTCTGCTGGTCGGGTATTTTCCTTTGGCACCGCTTATCCCGAAAGTACACCCAAAGAACCCGGTGAAGGCTTTTTTCCTGTCTGTTTCTTTAAACCTTTCCTTAATGTGAAATTTTTATGATTTTTTTTGTAAGCATTTGGTTATATAAATAATAATTCTATTTTTGTGAGGTTCATCGTTTTAACCTGATGACGTTTAAAAACCATCTAATTAACCATCTGACTTAAATCCAAAAATTATGAATTATTTTTACATCGGAGGAGGTGCCGTCGCACTCTTCATTATTTATTCGCTATTTTCTGCAAAAAAGAACATGAAGAAAGCACCGGAAAAACTGATTGAAGCAAAGGAAAAATTTGATGCGGGCGAAATCAATGCTGCCTTAAGGACTTTGGGAGAAGCATTTGTAATTCCCTTTAACGATCAGGTAAATGCCGAGCAAAAAGCCCACCTTATCGCGGTACTGGATTTGTTGAGAAAAATATTTGCTGAAATGAATATTTCCGGCAATAAGCTTATCGATCCGCTTTATGACAAGCTTAGCAATTCAACTCTTGTTAGTGTACCGCTTAACGAAGGAAACTACAAGCCGCTACAGAATTTCTTTGATGAAACCGACTCTGACCAAAAACTGGTTAACTACCTGAAGAATTCTGTTTTTAACGGAGAGATAGGTGTGGCTGATTCTGCTTCTTCAGACAATTCGTCATTTCCTGAAACCAGCAGCAGAACAACACCTTATATCAATAATGCCGGAAAGCTTATTATGAAAGGCAAATACCAGGACGCCATCGATGTGTATAAGAATGCACTTAACGAGCAATGGGATGATACCGACAAAGCGTTCCTGCATGATCAGCTGGCTTCTTGCTACCTTATGAATAAAGACCTGACCAATGCTGACGCCAATTACAAAGAAAGCATTGCTATTAAATCCTATTTCCTTAACAACTGGAACTACGGTGACTTCCTGGTTTACCACAAGCGTAAAGCAGATGCTGAAGTACAGCTTCCAAAGGTTGAAGCGCTGGTAGCTTCCCCATCTGACAGAAAAGAATACAACAAACTGCAGAAAAATTTCGAAGCGTTAAAGTAATCGTTTTTACAGAAAATTAAAAAGCCCGTAAGGTGGTTACCTGCCGGGCTTTTTACTTTTATTATCTCCTGTTACTATTATTAGCCCCAAAGCCTTATCCTCCCCGGGCGATTATCAGGCAGCGCTATGGAGAAAAAATTGTATGTTTATGACCTTAGTACCTAAATCAAAAAACATGGAACATATTGATCACGACGAACTGAAAGCGGTAATCAGCAATGATGCTTTTGATAAATACACCAACGAACAACTATTCAGCGATACAAAATACTATTTTGAGTCGATGAAATCGGCACCTTTCTTTGGGGAGGAAACCCTCGGGATATATGTCGACATCTATAAAAAACTTGGCGAGAAAGGCTATAGTCCTGCGCTGTACGAACTGGGATTGCTGTATTACAATGGCGAATTCTGGCTGCCTTCGGATTATGCATTATCCCTGAACTACCACCAAAAAGCCGCTGCATTGGGCAACGCCGATGCTATGTTTGAACTGTATGTATATTACGCCACCGGCATCGGGACCGAAATAGATTCAGAAACAGCTACAGACTGGAACCTGAAAGCAGCCAATGCTGGCAGCGACAGGGCATGCTACAATATGGGTACTTTTTATGCCACCGGAAACAATATGCCACAGGATATGGAAAAAGCGGTAAACTGGTACGATAAAGCTTCGCAGCTTGGAAATGTACGGGCTACAGAAACCCTTGGCCTGATGTATCGCTATGGTGAGGGTGTACCGCAGGACGAAGCGAAAGCCGATACCTACGAAAAACTGGAAAACGAACAACGTGAGGCGTTTTTACGCCGTATGGACGAAATGTAATTTTTTAAAACCGAATATACATTTACTCCCGCCGAACTTTCATTAAGAAACTGTAGGACAGGTTCTTTTTATACCTTAGCAATATAAATAATTACAAAATGGCAACACTATACACGATCACAATAAAGAGCATAAAAGACACCAAAGTAATAGCCGAAGTTCGCGTAGACCACCCCGATGCGGGGAGCAATATCGGTTCGAAAGACTTTGCTTTGCAAATACTGCTTGAAACAGGGGACATTGAAAGACCTTATTTCAATAAACTTCCGATTCCTAAAGAGGAATGGAAAAAACTGGTGACGGAACATCCGCGAAAGGAGGAATATGATTTAATGCATCAGTATAATAACGGTGTGAAGCTTGAAATCACCCCTGAAGAAGGAAAAAAAAGAAATGACCGTGACTATTGGCAAAAACACAACGAGGAACTTGCGTTGCAATATGGCAGGAAAGTTTCAAGCAGCGGAATGTCGGATGGACAGTATTATGTTCACTTTGATAATGAACCCTTGAAAGTAATCGATGCTGCCAACAAAGTAATCCTATCAAAACCTGTCAAGAGGAAGCTTGAAAAGAACCGGTACACCCTGGAGTTTGAAGTTGCCGATGTAGAATACCTGTACCACCTTCGGGAAAAGATGATCTATGAGTCGGCAGCATGGAACCTTTCCTCATATTATAAGCCTGAAATAAACGTTGCACAAGGCGAAGCGGTATTACTACACTATAAAGATGCTAAAAGCGATAAGTTCTGGCAGGTTGTACAGGATGGTGCCTCATTAAATATTACCTACGGAAAAACAGGAACTGCCGGACAGAAAAATATAAAAGAATTGGATTCCGTACAAAAAGCCGAAAAAGAGCGCGACAAACTGATAAACGAAAAACTGGGTAAAGGATATACAAGAACAAATTAATTCAAAATTTACAATTATGAGCTTATTTAATTTTTTCAAAAAAAATAAACCAACCGACCAGGCAGCAGAAAAAATTACTACCGGAAATCCTCCAGCTGTTATATCGCGTGAGCAAATGCATAATGAGTTAACATCAGCGATAGACGACCGGAATTTTAATGAAATAAAGGAACTGATGAATGCGGTTACTAAGGATAATGCACCCTCAATTTATCTGGCGCTTAATTTTGAAGATTCATGGTTTCCCGAAAAGGGCTATGACAGGATAGTAGACATTATGGCAAATAACGGATTGGTAGACCTTAATGAGACTAAAGACGGCAAGACACCGCTTACCGTAATTGCAGAAGCCTGCCATAACGCTACAGCTATCTATGCACGAATCGTTGAATCGCTGCTTAATGGTGGTGCGGATGCTAATAAAACAGACAGCCTGGGATGGAGCGCACTTGCGTATACAATAAACAAACACGGAGTATCCCCCACTATTATCCAAAAGCTCATTGATGCCGGATCAGACCTGAACCTTGTTGTTGAGAGTGACGATTTTATAGGTCTGAACAAAAGAAGCATACTGGGAATGGCCTATTACAACAATAAAGACTTCTTTGCCCAACTGAAAGAGAAAGGAGCCACAATGACCGACGCAGAAGTTGAAGAGCTTCAGGAAAGAGGTTATTCATTGGAACCGTAAAACTACAATATGCCGCAAGCCATTGTTATAGCCGATGTTGATAAAAACATTGTTGCCATGAAACAGTACTGTCTGGGTGTGGCCGTAATTGCCAGGGCCATAAAAAAGCCGAGGAACGCCTGAAATAATGAAAAGCCTTAAAATCAAGTGGCTATATCTGTTTTACTGCAGCCTTTTCGGTGCGGGCAGCCTGCTTCATGCTCAGGATTATAAACACATCGACTCGTTACAATACGTAGCCGATGCCTACAGCAGAGCCGGACAGAACTACAAGGCTGCCGTGGCGCAAATTGATGTGGATGTCGCCTTTATGATCGCCAACAGGCCGCTTCGGGACAGGTCGGCATACTGCACCGCACAAGCCTATGTAAGATCCCGGCAATATGACGAAGCCTTTTATCATATCACCAGAGCATTTGAAGGAATGTGCCAGTCTAACGATTCCATTGGCATTGCATATTGCTATAGCGTAATGGGTCAGCTCTTCGGATTTAAAAAAGATTACACCAAAGCTGCCGATTACCACCATAAAGCGCTGAATATTCTCAGAAGAAACGCGCCTCAAAAAGAAAACACTGCTACGGCCAAGGTACTTTATGCCGACTTTTTTATCCGTCAAAAGAAATATGCCGCAGCATTAAAACCACTATCCGAAGCCCTTGCCGTAACATCCGGCAAAGGCTTTTATAACACAAAGGCCTACATAAAGGACAAGCTAGGTTTTTGCCATGCCATGCTTGGCAATCCCCGGCAAGCAGAACGGTATTACCGCGAGGCACTGGCCCATGAAAAAACAAATCGGTATGTGGACATCCGGATGAGTATTTTAAAACATTTGGGGGAACTTTACCTTTCCTGTAACGACATTCCAAAAGCGAAGTCCTTTTTGGAACAATGCATTGCCCTAAAGCCATTAAACGAGGAAAGCGAAAATTATGTTCTGGCTAACCGGCTGCTGGCAGAATTATATGGGAAACTGGGCAACTATGAACAGGCATATACTTATAGAATAGAAGCCGTACAAGCCAAAATGGGACTAATGAGCGAGGCAATGCTCACCAATACCGAAGCCCGTTCGGTAAAATTCGATACCGAACAGCTGGCACTGCAAAACAGCCTCCTCCAGGCTACCGCCGAAATACAAAAAGTCGAGGCACAACAGGCGAACGTAAAGAAAAACGTATTCCTGCTCGGTTTTATATTTACCATTATCGTGTTGGTCACTCTTCTGGTATTCCTCCATTTTTACTTCAGACAGAAAAGAGCCATCACAGCCAACAGAAATAACGAACTGAAGCAGCAATTACTGCTTACACAAATGAACCCGCACTTTATCTTCAACTCCGTAGATACCATACAAAACCTTATTTACGAAGATAAAAATGATGAAGCTGTCGATTACCTTTCGAAACTCTCACAGCTTACCCTCCAGATACTGGAGAACTCTTCGCTGCAATACATCAGTCTCAGAGAAGAATTCAACATGACGGTCAACTACCTCGCTATACAGCAACTGCTCTATAATAATTTCGATTATGAAATCGTCGCAGAAGATGGGATTGACACCGAAACGACCTTTATTCCCCCGATGCTCACCCAGCCATTTATCGAAAACGCTGTAAAGCACGGAATCGCCGGAAAAAAATCAAATGGCAGGATACAGGTCCGATTCTACAAAAAGCGCAACAAACTTTACTTTGAGGTAACAGATAACGGAAAAGGGCTTACCGGAAAAACACGAGAAGGACATCGGTCTATGGCTACAAAAATTACATCCGAAAGGCTCAATGCCATGCAGGGAGTCATTGAAATAGCCAACATAGTCGATAACGGCATTGTAAAAGGCACTGTAAGCCGTTTCCCGATTCCGTACAAAATAAAAAACAACCTTGCATGAAGCAATTCTGTATCTTATACTTCGTTACCTGTTTCCTGTTGCTTTTGCCGCAGGCAGTGATTGCGCAGCATAATCACGGGAAAACTTCGCCTGAAGCACAGATCGACATCCTGAATCGTTTGGGTACAACCTACCATGAAAAAGGAAATTTTGAAAAGGCCGAATCGCTGTTTCAGAAAGCCATAGCCCTTTGCCGGATGCACAAGCTCGACAAAAAACTAGGTCAGAGCCTGTACAACCTTTCGGCACTGTATACTGAAACCGCCAATTATGAAACCGCGATAAAACTTAGCGAAGAATGTGTGGAAGTACTCCAAAAACAGGACGATAAGGAAACCATTGCCAAAGGCCTGATGAACCTTGAAACATGCTGGCGGAAGCGTGGAATAGTAATCAACGTCATGATCTATGCCGACAGTGCCGTGAAGGCTTTAAGACCTTTAAAAAAAGATACACTACTGGAACTGGCCCTTTGGCGACAAGGAGAAGTATACCGGAAAATAAATACCGCGCTGGCGATACCTATGCTCAAAGAGGCGCTGGTTCTGGCGCAAAGAATACCCGAGCTACACAACCTGGATAACATTTACAATTCGCTGGGGCAATGCTATATCGAGCCTTATACGACAGTATATGACGCTGCCATTGCTGAACGTTATTTCCAGATGGCTTTGCAGGCTGCGCTGAAGTATGACAAAAAGGAAGTGAACGATAGCCGCATACAGTATGGCAAAATGTGCATCGTCAACAAAAAGTACAAAGAAGCAGAACATCAGTTAAAGCTAGTGTACCACGATGCCGCTGCCACCAATAACAACGATCAGCTGTCGGTTGCCGCCTTTTGCCTTAGTGAGATGTACTTTGCCAGGAACAATTTTCAAACGGCTTACCGTTACCTGAAGGAACACGAAGCGCTCGAAGAACAGTACAATACCGCGCAGAAAAAAAGTACGGCAGATATGATGGCCTTTAACTTTAAAACCGGAAGGGTAGAAACGCAAAACAAGCTCCTTAAACAACAGCGCGAACTACAACGGGTAAAACAGGAACAGGTGAGTTTCCGCAATAACGTAAAAATAGGCGTTTCGATAGCTGTAGCCCTTTTTCTGGTTACAGTTACACTGGTACTGTACCGATTCAACAAAAAGAAAAACCTGCTGCTATCCAAAAAGAGCGCCACGCTACGCCAGCAATTGCTGCTCACGCAAATGAGTCCCCATTTTATAACATCATCCATCGAAAGCATACAAAACCTCATCAGGGAAGACAAGCCGGAGGTGGCAGCTACCTATCTTTCCAAATTCACCCGTCTGACCCGCCAGATACTGGAAAGCAGTACAAGCGACTATATTTCGCTGGATGAAGAGATCGCCATGATAACCAACTACCTCACGGTTCAGCAGCTGCTCCATCCAGGTGGCTTTAGCTTTACCGTTGACGACGATGGCATCGATACCGAAGCCATTTACATCCCTCCTATGCTCACACAGCCATTGCTTGCCAATGCCGTAAATAGAGTATTGACCGGTACCAGCCAACATTCTGTTACCGTACAATTGCTGCTCAAAAACAACAAGCTACTGATTGGGGTAAGCGACTCCGGCGGACCGTTAAAGCCGGGTGAGCAACAACATATTTTGGAATCGTGGGCTATAAACATAACCGCCGAAAGACTTGCCGCACCTGTAACGATAAAAAATGTCATCCTCGAAGAGGGTACTACCGGTGTAAGGACACAGTTGGAAATACACTACATTACCGATGACTAGCATGACGATTTTATTACAATTAACCACGAACTTTCAATAAACGCCAACGAATAATCATTTACAAATATAAGCTGCACATTAAGTGGTAATTTGCTGTCAGAATATCCAGCTATTGGGATTACAGCAACTATCCGGCAATAAAGAACCTGACTGCTGACATTCCTGAGCAGGAAATTATTGAAAGGGTAACATGCCGTTGTTTGCACAGTATCTTTACATCAAGAGCCATAGCACACGGGATATGATTCTTTTTAATAAATTAAGAAATAATGAATAAGTTTTTGTAGCAGTGTTGTAGGAATAGTTTTTATTATTACTTTAGTTCCTTTGACTTAAACAACCCCGTCTATAACCTTAAAAAACAAAGCAATATGAACACATTTAAAAAAATTTCAGCCACAGTACTGCTGGCCGTAATGGTATCACAAGCGGTAACTGCCGCGACCAGAGAAACCTCGGTGGTCATAGAAACTGTTGGCGGCTACTTCGACGTGTATCTGGTAAACAACTGCACGAAAGAGATCGAGGTGCGCGTGCGTGCGGAGGGCTCTTCCTCAACATCAAAATACAAAGCAGGCGAAAAAATAAAAGTACCTGTAAAGGCTGGATATGAAGTATATGTGGACGGTAAGTTGTACAAAAAATTTGAAGATTCAGATAGCGGAAAAGAAATTAAACTTTGTAAATAATTATGGGACTTTTTGACAAGATTAAAAGCATGGTGGGTGTCACCGGTGTGAAACTGGAATATACATGGATTGAGAATCCATGGCCGTATTTCGACCCGATGATTAAGGCCACTATAAATGTGAAAGCCGGTAAAGATGCCGTGACCATCCTGGGCACGAAAGGTACTTTTTATGCCAAGCGTACCGTAAACAATGTAGAAGAGAAGATTGTATTGGGAACTGACATCAGCAACGTTGAAAAATGTGGCCGTACAGAACGCAACGGTGAATTCGTAAAGGAATTTCCATGTGCGCTGCAAGGCGACGGCGAGGTTTCTTTCGGCTTTTTCATCATGGATATGGACGTTCCTGCCGCATTGGCCGAATGGGGTGGCGAAACGCCTGCCAGTGCGAAAGCAAATGGTATCACCTTTTTCCTTGAAGGAGAAGTGGATGTGAAGGAAACATTAGACTTGTTCGACCCTACCCTTACACAGGAAATAGAAGTGTACCACAATGAACGCAGACAGGAACCGGAATACGAAGAGGAAAACAACCCGAGCATTTATAATGACAGCATAGCATTAGAAGGCGAAGATGACGAAATCAGCTTTACGCCAGAGCAACGGAAACTGATCCTTTCGGATGACCACGAGGTGGAGTTTGAGCTGGAAGGTATGGAGGTGCTTGCCCTATACAGTCTGGGTCAAATGCATAAAAAAGTAGTGCGGATGACGGATGACATTTTTGGCCAGACAAAAGTGGGTGTATTCACGATCAACCACATTAACGGACACAGGGATCTTGACTTCAGCAGTCCGGACAATTGGACCAACATCTCCATTGATGCTATTTCTTTTACCTTCTCCAGACCGAACGAATGGGGACATGAAGCTTCCAAGTACGAAAGCCTTTTTCACATCAAGGATATTGCCCTGCTAAAGCAAAATTAAAACTACCAATAGAAACGCCCGTTAAATACGGGCGTTTTTTTATAAAATCAAAATTAACAAAGGTTTTCCGTTAATAACCGCTACAGGAATGTATTGCGGTGTTTCCCGGAACTTCTCTGCATTGCAATTCCGGGCTTCAGGAAAACAATTCCTGTACAGCTCCTGGAGCTGTACAGGAATTGTTTTTTATTCATTATGTACACTGGAATACCTGCGATACAAGCTGGTGTTTTTCTGAATAGAACAGGTACAGCGTCCCGAACATGTTACTGTGGTCCAGCTGCGCTACAAATGCCATCTTTTGCCCGTCTGGATCGCGTGGGGTTTCATTGCTCTGTTGCCAGTACGGCTTGCCCAATCTCAGTTTTCCTTCGGTCCTGTTTTCCTTAATTTCTACCTCCTGTAAAACACACTCTATACCATTTTCGACTTTAGTATATATAAAATTGAACTCCATAGGAATAGCACAGTTCATACTCATAAGCATGTCGAAAATCTTATCCTGTTCAAAATCATACCACCACAAATAGCTTTGAAGCCGTATCATCATTACAGCTTGTTGCAATGTATATTGTCCTGAAAGCGTAAAACGTACAGTACTATACTGATTTTCTTTGGTTACCTGTATCTCATGGCCCAGATGCTCAAACGTATATTTGCCCGCCCATTGCAATTGCATCACAACTTTTGTATCGCTTTTTTCGGGATATTGCAACACCTCTTCGTCGCTTGCCTCAGGGCAACTGAAGGTATATTCAATGGTATCCGGAAACCCATCGATTTCATTGACTTTTACAGCTATATCTTTTTGATTTTCAATATTACAGGTATATTCAAGGAATCCGGAATTCAGATCATAGAAATGGTTAAATGCATGCAGGTGTATGAGTCTTCCCTGATCGGTACTGTAATTCTCGTCTTTTTTACCACCAATATACCAGCCATTTGTACTAAAGTTAACATTCCAATCGGTTTCATCCTCTCTAAAGACAGCGGAGAAAGGTACCTTTGTGTAGGTAACGCCAAGTTTCTCATCTGTTGCCGGAAGAAGGTGTGGTGCCAGTTCCTTGTATGCCGTGAAACCCTTACGGGTCTTTTTATACCGTATTTTTTCAGTCATCTTTATTTCCCGTGCCGGTTGGTGCATGGTAATTTTTTCCAAAAAGCCAGCGGCATCATAATGGTACGTATATAGTTCCGAGTCCAGCCACTCGCCATTGCCCAGATAATACTGTATCGTCTTGGTAACCGGCATAGACGTCCCGTTAATTTCAGCATAATCATATACCAGACGCTTGTTGGGATTATAACTAAACGACCCGGATTGCAGCAGCACTCCGTCGTTACTATATTGGTCTACCTGCCTGTAACTGATCTCTTCGATCTTGTCTACCGTGGTCTGCAGGTACTCGCGTTTTACATCCGATTCGTCATATGCTTCCAGTTTCCGCAGCTTAAGCGGAGCCAGTAGCTGGTATTTGCCGGCTACCAGCTGGAAATCCATACGGCTTACATCCACATTCTGGACAATAAAGGTAAACGGAATGCCTTCCCATTTTTCGTTAACCACACCGCCGTCGAGCCTTACAATAGGCAGCAGCACTTTGTTAAAACCCTTTATATTGGTCATACAGCTTTTTAGACTGGGAAAACCTTCTATTTTAGATTTCTTTTTTGATGGCGATAGTATAAGTTCTTTCATCTTTTAAAATTCAGAGGAATTATTTTTTAATGCCCACCCAGTTCCTGTCCAGGTCGCTGTAAGGGTAAATTTTTATCATTTTCAGCATTTCGAGAAATCCTTTATGTCCAAAGTTTGCTACAGTAGCCAGCTCTTCTTCGAATATCTCCATACAAAGCAGCAAGTGGTGCTTGTGGTTTTCTACCTCAAATTCCTCATACACATCAAACATAATATATCTTGGCTTGCCGTCGTTTCCGGATATCTGGCATATCTCATACGGATTAAAAGCCTTTTCCTGTGCCGCAGCTGCGATTTGTGTAAAGTTTTCGCAAATGCGTCTTTCCATTATGTTGAATGGAGTTGGCGGATCCTGGTTAATGTCATTGAACGGCTGCTTTGTAAAAGCTATCAATTCATAGGTTCCGTTTTTATTGGGCACTGGACCGGTACCATCAGTCCGGATAAGTTCCATTGTGGTAAATCCGGTTCCTTCCAGATGATTGGGGAAATAGTGCATGTCCACAGATCCCAGTGTCATGCCTGCAATGACCCTGAAGGGAATAGTGGCATGACCGATCACTTCTGCCGAAGGTCCCAGAATATTTTCAATAGCCTGCTGTTTCAGGTTGTAATGCGCAATGTATTGTTCGTCGTTATAACTCATGTTTTATTTTTTAGCTGTAAGTCTATCGTATTTATGCTATCACCAGTTTCACACGGGTAACGCCATCATTATCAACATATTCTTCATTGTATACGCGCTTTCCGATGATCGAATCGATAGCCTCTTTAATATCATCGAGGCCACCGCCCAGTTCAAGGGTAACTTCCCTGTTAGTATAGTAACTGTCCTCGTCGATAAAATCGGACACATGCAGCAGGAATTTATCCAGTATGTCTTCCAGCGGGTATTGTGAGTCTTCTTCGCCTTCAAGCTCGTAGCTAAGGGCAAAAACGTAATGATCTTCTTCAATATCTTTGTATATGTTGCCGTCAATAAGCTCATAATTTGGATTGTCCTTATATTTATCGAGCTTTTCAAGTTGTATATTTTTCATAATCTCTGTTTGCAATATAATTTAACGTTATTCCGCATACGCTGCAAGAAACTTCGTTAGCTCTTCCGAACCGGCGAATTCCTCAAACTCGTCAAGCTTCTTTTCAAGGTCGTCCGCGTCCATCCACTCGGGGCTGAATTCATATTTTAGTACGAAGTAATTGTCTACATACACAAAATCCCCGGCACCATCGGCAAATTCCGTAAGTTCACACATCGCTTCCCATACCTTATCCTCGTCAGCATCATAATCTACGGCTCCAAAGTAGCAGTACAATACAATGACCTCATCTTTCCAGCCATATTGAAAGCGTTCATCGTCTTTCCTCCAGGCCCACCAGCCCGGCTGCCCTTCTATTTTCAGCTCGGCAATGTCTTCACCGTATTTTCTTTGGAACACCTCGGCCAGTGCTTCGCGTGCGATCTGTTTTTCGGATTGTATCCCTTCATAATACGGGTTTGGCAATTGTACCGATACCTTTCGCCTGTGTTTTTTATCCGCTGCGTCGGTTATTTCCAGTTCAAAGAAGTAATCAAATTTTTCGTTTTCGCCGTGGCTGAAGGTACCCAGATCCTTTATCTGATCGAGTAGATTGGCAGAAAGGTTAACCGTAATCTCATGTGCTTTGTCCATGGGGTTTACTGCTACCGTCAATTTTTCTTTTTGCCATTCCTGCATCAATTGCGCGGTGACGTCACACTTTTTAAGTGCTATGCCGGTCAGGATCATTATTACAAAATGTCCCGTACCATCAAGGAAATCCCAACTATCGCCCCCGGTATATTGCGGGGAAACGCTGATAACGAAATCATCCTGTTGCGGCGCTTTATCCAGCATTTCAGGCAGGTCAAACTGCGGTTCATTCCACTCCGGCCATGCTTCTCTTTTTACTCCTGACAGCGGGTTTTTGATACGGACAGTATGCTTTTCCTCCAACATTCTTTTCGGGGTATCGGCTGTCCTGAATTGAATAGTGAGGTGGAACTTTAAATACTCCTGTTCTTCGCCGGGAGATCCGGTTAAAGCCTCTTTCATCACTTCATAAAATGAAGAACCTATGGGAATGTCCCAGCTAAGGGAAGGCGTTCCTGAGGTCTTATTGGTTTGTTGATAGTTATCCTGTGTAACGTGGCAACTCACCTCATCACCCAGACAGCCTGCGCTGACTTCCATGAATAGCTGTTCCTCGTCAAACAATGCCTCTTTATAAAAACGTATTTCAAAGGGTTTTTCTGTAGTTTCCATTGGGTATCTTTTTTATCATTGTGACAATTTTAAGGCCCGGAACATATAGATCCGGGCCTTCAATTATCTGATTGCATTTCTTAAGGGAACGGTTACTTTGAATACCTTCCGTTAAATTCAAAATCAGGTACTGTTGCTATAATTCGTCTTCCAGCGTTACATCCAGCAGTTCTTCTATCTTTTCATAAATAGCTTCCGGTTTTTCCTGCAGGAAGTCAAGGTCACCAAATTTTTCAAGAAGTTCCTCATCCTGTACATGGTATTTTAGTACGTCGTCAATGGATGTATATTGGTTTTCCGAAGCTATTTTTTTTGCAATGTCTTCATAATCATTATCCCGGAAGGCCGCAACAGCATCTGTATCGTAGAAAGCATTGCTTCGCAAAAACACAGAAAAATAGTTGGCCAGCAGGTTTTCCATATAAATTACAAAGTCAGAAACCTTATAGTCGTTGTAACAGGCGCTATGATCTTCACCCGGATAAAGAAAATTGTTTTGCGTATTCCCCTTAGGATCAAGAGCGATACAGGTATCGTAATAGAAATTGTAAAAGTCAAGATAGGTAAAGTGCCTGCCGCTGTTGCTCATTTCTCTTCCAAGTCTCGTTTCCCGCGGGTCTCCGTAGATGTCCAGATCAGCATAAGATATGAGGTTCTTCAGGGGCAGCAATGACAGGAATCCTTCCGCTTGCAACAGGTCATTATTGGCCACTGCAAAATCATCCTGATCTGCGTTGGTAATTACCCTGCTATTATCCAGGGACGACTGCACGATGTGCGAATCCCATGCAATGTTCAGTCCGTTACTGATGTTATAAAAAGCCTTCATATATGCATCGATCTTAAATGACGGTACTTCACTGCCCTGATCCATATTGGAATACACCTCATCCGAAAGTCCGGCCTCAATAGCCGTTATCTCCTCATCCGAAAGCCCTTTGAAACGGATATAGCTTAGATGGTCAATTAAAGGGTGTTTTTTTAGTTCCTCAATTATATTATCCAGCCGCTGAAAATACGATTCAGCCCATATTTTTGCTTTACTCATGTTTTACCGATAACTAAAGTTTAAAAAAGAAGAATGCTACGGCTGCCCATTCTTTTTTTACGCCGCTTGCACGGCCAATAGTGCCATGGCTGGAGTTTTCCACGGTACCGTCGTCCTTCACATAGCCTATAGTGCCATGGCTGCTGTTCTCTACTGTACCGTCTTTTTTTACATAGCCCACGGTAGAGTGGCTTTTATTTTCAATGGTGCCATCACTTTTGATGTAGCCTATCGTGTTGTGACTCTTGTCTTCAATGGTACCGCTGCTCTTGATGTAACCCACCGTTGAATGGCTGCTGTTCTCTATCGTCCCATCGCTTTTAATATAACCTGCCGTGCTGCGGCTGCCGGATTCTATGGTTTGTGCCTGTAAAAATGCTGTGCCGCCAAGTACGGCAAGAAGTACTACTAATTTTTTCATGTTTGGTTATTTTTATAGTTTTAAATACTTAAGATTGTTATCGGTAGGAAACCGGTATGGTATTAAACGATCCGTCCTCCTCAAAGCCTTTTATCATAGCCATACGGGCAGCTGTTTTTACAGCTTCATCAGGATGGGAAAGCTTATCGCTGCTAAACCACTCTTTCCCGAATGGCTTCACGCTTACCAGTACTATATTTTCAATGTTCAGTCCAATGCTTTTCGGCAGGTTTTTCGACCCCATTGTTAACAACGTCCCAAATGGCTCATTGGCATCATACTGCGAGCTGTTAAAAAATGTAGACGCCTCATCATTCGAATCATTATCCTTTATCACCCATGTCTCCACATTGTCGCTGTTGAACTGCAGTGTGAGCGACTCAAATTTTTCTATCAGCCCTTTAAATTCACCGTGCCCCAAAGCCACTTGCGTTACACTGTTCAGCAAAGCCAGCATGTAATGGTCTTTTACTTTACGGAATGGCACTATGCTGTCAAATTCAATATAGTATTCCGCACCTGTTCCATTGTAAACCAATTCCTTATCCTGTTGCTCTTTGGCATAAATATCCGAAAGACCGTCGGTGATTACAATGGTTGTATTTTCGGTATAAATGACACGGAATTTTGCCGCAATTGTTCCCGAAGTATATCCCGGCCAGTTGTGGTCACGGAAACCACCAATGTTCAGGTACAGTATTTCGTCATGCAATGTACCCACCGACCTGAAAAACTCATGCCGCAGGCGTATGGCTTCGGTAATCGCTTCTTTCCTTTTGGCATAAGCCGGATCAAGGTTTACTGAGGCATCCTCAATAGGGTGCAGCCCATGCTCGGGGAATGCCGGTTCGGTTTGTACGGTAAGCTTATCTTGCTCCAGGCGAAACCAGATGCGTTGCAGCTGCTCGTCTAACGCGGTGTTCAGCAGGTCCATTCCTAACCCGTAAAAAGAATTAAGCGAAAACGTTTTGTTTTCAAATTCAAGACTGTAATCGCCCGCTATATTGATCTTGTTTGCCTGCTTTACAAAAGCACCCATGCCCACAGCTTTCTTAAAAGCGCCCTGATCCGTAACCTGTATGGAATTTTCAAGGAGTTCTTCCTTTAGCCCCGAAATAAGCTCGGGCACGCCATACACCTGCATGGCTACAGGCTCATCTTTAATAAAAGTAAACCGTACCTGTGTATTTCCAGGCAGGTCGTTATAAAGCTCTCCAAGGTCGGCAATGCCGCGCAGCTCATTTATATTATTGCTTAATTCGCGTAGCTCTTTATTTAGTTCCTTTCTTTCTTTTGCAGGGAGATTTGTGTTATGATTATATTTTATACCATTTTTTGTATAAAATATGCCGCTGCTTTGAGAACCATAAGTACTCTTGATCACATCTTTATGATAAATTTTACCGGTTTCAAGGTAGGGACTATAGGCTTCGCCTATGGTATTCTTTAGTTCCTGTTTTTTAGCGTCCATTGCAGTAGATATGTTAAATAGATAAGATTTTTATTATTATTTGAGCTAAAGATAAAATTTAATCCCACAATTCTAAGGATAAATGAATATTTGTAGCTGTTTGAAACAATTTAGTAACATCATAATGAAAGTTCGTAGCGCCAAAAAATATTTTTACAGTAGCAAACAATAAAAAACCGGAATAACTGCCGTTAAATAATTACATGACATGAGCACACCCATATTAGCCATTATCATTGCCTCATACTGCACATAATGCGCTAAATGGATATCCTCACTCCTCTTTTCCAAAACTTCACACGAACAGTAATTTTATTTTTTACCTCCATTGAATTTATACAGTGGAAGAAACGGTATTACTTTAAATTTTATACCAAAAAACTTAACTTTAAAACATTGAATTTGTCAGTATATTTCTAAAAAAGTTATTTTTTTATTACTTACATTTAGCCCCGAATTTATAACCTCCAAAATTCTGTTATGTTTAAAACTACTTGGCTGGCCACCGTAATTGTATTTTTATTTATTTCTTCAGTTTGTTATTCTCAGGATAAGACTATTGATTCCTTAAAAACCATTCTCGCCAATCCTAAAATCAGCGATACGGTACGAATAAATACTATTCTTACGGCAATGGATAACTCTGTTGGCTGGAGCAAACAGCACATTGCTTTTTACAACCAATTGCTTCCTGTTTTTTCGAAAGGACTTAAATCAAGCAATCTTAATAAGAAAGTAAAGCAACAATATTTGAATGCTGCCGGAGTTTATTACTACAATACCGCCAAAAAAGAAATCATTGACGGCAATGATAAAGCACCGGAACATTTTGATCAGGCCATAAAATACTGGAAAGAATCCAAAAATCATAAAGAAATGGCCATGGCCATGACTGGCAAAGGTACCTACTATCGAAAGATGGCCGATTGGCCCAAAACATTTGAAAACTTTTTTGAAGCGCTTAAATATTATGAAAGCATCAAAAGCGAAATGGGGATATCATATGTGAACATGGAGATCGGAACAACCTGCTTAGCGCAACACGATTGGGAAAAAGCAATTGTTTACTTAAAAAAATCTCTGGTTTATTATGACGTCCCTGCCTCAAAATTGAGTATAGGCGACCGGCATGAAATTGCTGTCACCAATAATAATTTAGGAGTTGCCTACACACGGCTTAAAAGGTTTCCTGAAGCACATAAAAGCTACCTCAAAGCTTATGACGCCATAAAGCCTAACAAAGATCCGCAGGGAGAATCCTTAGTGCTGGTACAGCTGGCCAGTTCCAGTAATGATTTGGGAAATAGTGCAGAATCACAAACTTTTCTGGAGAAAGCACTGGCTTTGTGTAAAGATGACGTTTCCAGACAGGGCGTATATGGCAATGCTGCCCGAATCTATTACAAATCAAAAAATTATGAAAAAGCGGCAGAATATGGCGAATTGTGTTATGCCTTAGCAGTAAAGTTAAAAAATCTGAACTCCAGAACGGGCATGAGCAGCTTATTGTATAAAATCTACAAAGAAAGCGGACAATATGACAAAGCCCTTAAAATGCACGAAGCATCGGTCATTATAAAAGATTCGAGCAATGTTGAAGCTTCAAAAAACCAGCTGGCGCAACAACAGCTCAAATATGATTTCGAGAGAAAAGAACTGCAGCAAAAAATAATGCAGCAAAAGAAATTGACAGAAGTTAAATTAGAACAGCAAAATAAATTATCAGCCATCAAGCTGGAAAATGAAAAGAAATCGGCGCTGGAAACATCCCGGAATAAATTGGCGCAACAACAGCTCCAATATAATTTTGAGAAAAAAGCGCTCAACCAAAAATTAATTCAGGGCAAAAAAGTAGCGGCAATCAAATTAGAGGGCGAAAAGAAAACGGCAGTTAAAAACAACTGGCTTATCGGACTTTCGGGAGTACTTTTATTGTTTCTTTTGGGTGGCTATTTTTATTACCGAAATACCAAACAAAAACAAGCAATTACGCTGCTCGAAAAAGACCAGATCAAACAGAAACTGTTGGTTACACAGATGAATCCGCATTTTATTTTTAATTCTATCGATAACATTCAGGGATTGATCCAGGATAAGCAAGACAAGGAAGCAGTAGATTACCTGAGTAAATTTTCAAAACTGACGCGCCAGATTCTTGAAAACTCCAACGAAAATTATATTTCGCTGTCGGAAGAGGTTGAAATGACTCAGAATTATTTAGCGATCCAGCAACTTTTATACAACAATAAATTCAGCTTTTCCATTTCTATCGAAGATGCTATTGATGCCGAAACCATCTTTTTACCGCCAATGCTAACGCAGCCTTTCATCGAAAATGCCATCAAGCACGGTTTAAGCAACAAGTCCGAAAATGGTATGATTGCCATTCATTTTTATCTTAAGGAAGCCAAATTATTCTTTGAAGTCACTGATAACGGAAAAGGATTTGAAACCGACAAAAAATTAACCAACCACAAATCACTGGCAATGACAATTACCAAAGAACGCCTGATCAGCTATACCAAAAACCAGGATTTCCTGGTACAAACCGATAATATCCTGGATCAGCATACCAACATTGTCGGAGCCAAAGTTATTTTTGAAATCCCTTACATTTACGAAAATTAATTACCTATGTTAAGAGCTGTTGTCATTGACGATATTGAAACAATCCGAAAGAAGAATATTACCACCATAAAATCAAACTGCCCTAATATTGCCATTATTGGCCAGGCAGATTCGGTAACATCCGGAATAAATCTGATCAGGCAGGTATCGCCGGATCTTGTTTTTCTCGACGTAGAAATGCCCGACGGAACCGGTTTTGATTTGCTTCAAAAGCTACAACCAATTAATTTTAAAGTAATTTTCATTACAGGTTATGAAGACTTTGCTATCAGGGCTTTTCGTTTTTCGGCCATAGATTACCTGCTGAAACCTTTGGATTCGGTCGATTTGGTAGAAGCCGTTAAAAAGGCGGAAGTGTCGCTAAGCAGTGAAATTTTTGACATGAAGCTCAATAATTTGTTTAGCAATCTTGAAAGACCAAAAAATTTGCAAAAGCTGGTGCTTAAAACTGCCGATAGAATTTATTCGGTCAATATTCAGGATATCGTGCACTGCGAATCCGATAAAAATTATACCACCTTTAATTTCATTAATGCGCCAAAACTCATTGTTTCCACCAATCTTAAAGAATATGAAACGATGCTGACGCCTCACAATTTCTTTAGAACGCACCAATCGCACCTGATCAATATGGCTTATTTCGACCATTTCATTAAATCGGATGGTGGCAATACGGTTGTCATGAAAAACAAAACGACCATTCCGCTTTCTGTGCGAAAAAAAGAAGAGTTCCTGGTTTTACTTGAAAACCTTCATGTATAAATTTTACTAAAAACGAATTTCTCTCCAATTCCAACGAATATCTTCCCAAAGCAAACGGATATACATTCGTAAAAATTCGCATTTTTCTTTGATTTATTATTGCATTGTAATTCCGGAAAATGGTTTTGCATTCAACCAATAAACAGAAAAAAAATGAAACAAAAATTAGTAATCATCGGGCTGATGTTATGCGCGTATACCAACTCCAATGCGCAGCTTTTAAACAAGATTCAAAAAACTGCAAATCAGGCTAATAATGCCGTTGAAACCGTAAAAACAGCCGAAGAAGTTGTTAATACAGGTGAAAAAGTTGCCAAAAAGGTAAAAAATAAAGGTGGCGCTTCCAGCGGAACATCTTCCTTAAAACTGGACTGGAATATGTACAAACAAACACCGGCAGTTACTTTTAATTCCTTATTGTATGCGACTAATATAGGAACTGGTGGACTAACTCAGTTTACAGGTTACACCGCAACTTTTGTTCCAAACAAAACTGCTGCTGGTGCTACCGTAAACACCGTTCATGACCAGGCCGAATTTCTGAAAATTAAAGTGTATAAAGGGGATCAATACATCACTTACTTCGAATATGACGGATTCCAACAATTTGACGACGGGAAAAAAATAAAATACAATACACCAACCAGCCGATACAAACGTGATGGCGAATGGGTTGGCGGAACTGAAATTGATGTTAAAAAATGGGGTACCGGCGAATACCGACTTGACTTTATCGCGGGTGATAAAATGTTCTATTCGTTTAATTTCGAAATTCAGAAGCTAACAAACACCGACGCCTACGCTGCTATGAACGAAATGTATGTAACACGCGGTCCGTGGAATAATTATGCTTATATGAATTATGATGAGTCCGGTAACCTGGTTTTCGGATATTATCTTAACCATGAAGAATTCCAACCGAATCCGGCCAATAACAGAAAAACCAATAAAAGTGTAAAATGGAGCGTGAAAGTGCTAAAAGACAACAAGCCATTTGCACAACAATACGGAACAGGTGCTCCGAATGTGGCTCAGGTAGAACAAGCCAAATGGAATGAATACCGATGTGCTTTAAAATTAGTAGACAAACCGGGAGAATTCAAATTTGCCAACCTTACGGACGGAGCTTACAAAGTGGAACTGACCATTGAAGGAGAAGCAAAACCGAGAAAATACAGCTTTTCTGTAAAAGATAAAAGAATTGTACAGATTCCGGAGCAGGACAGAACTAAAAATACCGATCCGACAAGACTAATAGAAGGCTGGAATGACTATTTCTGGATGAAACTGGAGAAATAACAGCGCTATTCTTTACCATTATTTTTTTCACTTTTTAATGCTTGTTGTGAAAAAGATAATGGTAATTTTTTTAAAAAAACCTATCATCTTTCAATCCGAATTCAATCAATTTAAAAAAAATGAAAAAAAGACTACTTTTTATTGCCATCGCAGGTCTGTTTACTTCAATGGCTTCAGCAGCCGATTTATATGTTAGAGAAAATGGTGCCAATGGCGCTTATGCAACCGTGAGTGCCGCCATTACGGCAGCAACAAACGGAGACCGGATCATTATCAAGCCCAAAAATGCAGGAGCCGCTTATATTGAAAACCTGACGATCAACAAGTCTTTGACTTTTGTCTCTGAAACTAATTATCAAAAATACAAATTGCAGGGAACCGTGGTCGTAACACCACTTGCAGGAAGAGTGGTTACCATTCACAATGCAAATGCAGGCAGTGTTACTATTTCCGGTGCAACAACCGGTGGCAGAACCACTTTAAACGTCTTCAATTGTTTAATAGGCTTTTTTGATGCCGGTCAAATAAATGCAACTGCCAATCTCTCCGGATGTACTATAGATAGCGAAACGATTATAGCGCATGGAAAATGTACCGGTAATTTTTTGGGATCGCTGTTTGTAACGCATACCGAAGATACCAGTTTAGCTACAGATGACGTAGAAATCATCGCCAATAGCGTTAATTACGGTATTACCAATTATCAAAGAAACTATACGTTTAAAATCTTAAACAACTTCCTTCCGCAAAGTTCAATCAGCATTTGGGGTGTAAAAAACGGAAGTACGAATGAAATCACCAATAATGTAGCCGACACACGAACCAATGGCGGCGGTCAGTATGGCGAATGTATCACCATCAATCTAACCACCGGAAATACCGGAACGATTTCGATATACAATAATGTATTGGCGCTTGGAGGTGATTTTCTGATCTACAATTACAACTCCAATGCAACGGTTTCGGCTTTCTACAACATGTCACAAACTTCTTTTGTTTTAAATAATGTTGCCAATCAGGGATCGAATACCTCGGGAAATTTTACCATCAACGCCAACAATCAAAGTGTTAGCGGTGCCAATGTAAACGCAGGTTCTCCGGCAGTAGAATACACCGATCTGGATTTGACAAGAAATGATGCCGGAAACGGAGGCGGTTCGAACAGCTGGAGCAATTATTGGCCGGCTGACGGAGGCAACAGAGCGCAAATAAATTATTTAAACGTAGCCCGAAGAATTACAACCGGTGCAACATTAAATGTTTCAGGTTCTGGTTTTTCCAAATAATTTATATCGAAACAAAGAGATGAAAAAACAACTTTATATATTGGTCGCTTTATTTATGGCAAGCTTTGTTCAGGGACAAGTATCCATAACGCAAGCCGAATATTTTTGGGATACCGATCCGGGCTATGGCAATGGTATCGCAATTGCAGCCGCCGATGGCAGCTTTAACAGTGCTTTCGAAAAAATTGTCACTTCAGGCATCAATCTGCCGGGTGTTGGTTTGCATAAATTCAACATCCGTTTTAAAGACAACCAGAACCTATGGGGATCCACTTTTACAAGTATTGTTAATGTAGAAGCTGCAGTAACATCAGAACCTGTTAGAATTGTACAGGCGGAATATTTTTGGGACACCGATCCGGGCTATGGCAACGGAACGCCTATACTGGCTGCCGACGGGAATTTTAATAGTGCCTACGAAAAGTTGCTGGCTAATGGAATTCCTGTTCCAAATGCAATCGGACTGCACGTTTTTAACATTCGCTTAAAAGATAACCAGGGACTTTGGGGATCTACTTTCAGGAATGTCGTTAGTGTGGAAAACACTTTAAGCGTTAATGATCCAACGGTTTCTAATTTCTACTTCTACCCTAACCCGGCTACTTCAACTGTACATTTCAATAAAGAAATAACACAAGTAACGGTATTGGATCTGAACGGAAGACTTATCAAAACATCCGGCGACAGCCATCAATTAAATATTGCTGATTTAGCTGCCGGAACTTACGTTTTAAAAATAACCACTCCTGATGGTCATTCTTTTACTAAGAAAATGATTAAAAGCTAACAACCCGAAAAATGAAGTCGAATAAAAGCCTGTAATAGTATTACAGGCTTTTTCTTTATCCATAGCTTAGGGTGTGTCTTCCCAACGATTCACGTACATTTCCCAAACGCCTTCACAATACAACTGGTAACGTGCCGGTTGGGTTTCGCCAAATGAAAAAACAAATAGCATATGCAGGTACGTCACATAATACAAAGGCAATCCGTTTTGGGAACGATACTGTACTTCCCCGGTTTCTTCCAAATGCTTAAAAAACGAGCTTACACTTGTAAATCCGGCATCCGAAATAATTTTCTCGTAGGCTTCGTTTTCGATTTTTCTTTTGAGTCTGGCAAATTCGTATCGCAAAATGTCTTTTATCTCAAAACTGTTCCCGAAAAAGTAATGGCTTTCGCCATAAAGCGATTCGCCTTCTGTTCCGTCATAAAGTAATTCGCGGGTTTTTAGCTGTTTCATATATCAGAATTTATCAAGACGGATGCGTCCGTCTGTAGGTTTTGTTTCTGTATCCGAAATCACCGATTCACAGTAATTGAACGGATCTTCACCGTATTCGGAAGCAGAAACAATGTATTCCACCGTTTTGTCGAAAGTGTCCGTCAGTATCGGTGCTTTCGAAATCCCGCAAACTCTCAGTTTTTCGGCAACCGGCGAACGCAGCACGGCTTTGGCAATTGCCGTGAACAACAAATCATTGATGCGTGTTTCTATGTCTTCAAAATCATCCGAACTCGCCTGGATTTCAAAAAACAATTGAAACAACCTTTTCGAAAACACCTTAAATTTCTCCGACTTACAATTGCTGTACTCCAACAAACTGTAGTTTTCCCAATCGGCCGGACTGTATCTTTCCTCGTCTTCGGTAGTCCGGAATGAAATGGCCGCATAGCGTTCGTGTGGCAGGATATCGTATGAAATGCCATCCACAGAACCGGCTATTTCCGCAATTTCGTCTTGATGCCATTCAAAAAGCTCCAGTAAAGCGTCTTCAAGATCATCCGAAACTTTTGCAAGTGCTTCCGGCAGGAATTTCTCGTCCTGTTCCATTTTAGCGGGTTCCGTAAACGTATCCATATCCCATTGATAACGTCCTGCAAACGGATTGCCGATCGCAAACGTTTTGGTAAAACTCTTGTCCTGCGTGTTTTGGGATTCCAGATAACACGTCACGTCAATGTGAAACTCCCGTTCGTACACCCGTTCGCTTTCGGGTGCTTCCCGAATAATGTCGAGCAGGTTTTTCGTAGCGGTTACGTATGATCGGATAGGAACGGATACAGCAAAACGCATCGGTTTGTCTGCCACAAAAGGAAGTTCGATTTGCGCTGCGATGCTGGCCTGCTGGCCGAATCGATCGTTGCGTTCCATAAGGCAAACCTCGAACATCACTGCCGGATCGTAAACCGATATCGCGAACGCAACATTATCGACTGTTCTGGGTTTGTCCAGATCCAGCACGATTTCAAGATCAAACGTTTCGGTTGTGTAGCCTTCCGGATTTCTGCGATCAAAATGATTTTTGATTGTGATTTCGATTTCTTTGCGCGAAGCAAAATTCTCGGTTTGCACAAGATTTTCAAACCTATCGATCTTACGTAAATTCGGAGCATAGATCACCTTCAAATCGTCGTTTCCGTAACATTCGATTTCGACTGCGCTGTCAAGCCGCAATTCGGTCAATTGGTTGATATAACATTTCACAACCGTAGCTTTTGGCGCATACAATTCCGTGATTTTGTTCTCACCGCAATGCAGGTTTTCGGCATTTTCGAGATGCAGCGACGTGAGTTTGTTTTTGTTGCATCCAACCGAAACCGCGTTTGGCGCAATAAGCGTCTGAAGTTCATTATTGCGGCAAAAAACCTTGCGTGCATTTGTTTCGAGCGATTTTATTTTGAGCACGCTCGATATCTGAACCGTTCCGTCTTCGGTTACCGGAATGTCAAATTGCATTCCGGATAAGTCGACGGCTTTGGCGTAATAGTTTTCCATTTGAATCGTTTTCAGGGGTTAGTTCAATGCGGCTTGAATGTCGGTAATATACTGTCCGCATTTTTCGATCATCGGCTTACAATCTACTTTTGTGACGTATTCGTATAGTTTGTTGAGCTGATCCAGACGTCTTGGTGCGCAATCCATTTCCCAAAGATCAAGCAGGGCTTTTTCTTCCCATTTGGTAATTTTCTTGCGCTTTTTAAGATTTTTGTCAACAAGCCGCTCAATTGGATTGCCATCCGTAATCGAAATCAACGAATATCCCAGTTTATGCAACAATCGCATCTTTTCGATTTGTTCCTCGATCGTGGATTGACTGTTTCTGTCCAGCGGTTCATAAAGACGATCCAGAACACGGTGCATTTCGTCCATTCCTCCTAATTTCAGGAAGGTATCGAACATTGTCACAGAACCTCTTTTGGCAATGGTCAGAATAGCAGGATAATCGCCAAAATGACCTGGCATATTGATGTCAAATCCTAAATCGACAAGCTTATACACAACTTCAGGAGTTTCGGCATATTCAAACATATTTTCGGAATAGTAAAACGTATTCAGATCGCTTTTGTCTGCTCCGTTCTTAAGCAGCAAATCGATGGTTTCAACCGCATTGCGTTCCGCTCTCACGGCATAATTCAAGGCAGAAAGGCCGTTCACATCTTTATAATGCACATCGGCACCTTTTTCCAGAAGGTGTTCAATGTACCACAACATACCACCCTGGCAAGCGGCTTGCAGGTTTGAAGTATATTGGTACATTTCAGATCCGACGGTCGAAATATCCGCTCCGGCATCAAGTAATGCACGGACCATTTCATCTGCTAATTCATTTTTTGCGTGTCGGCACACTTTCTGTAACAAGGGTTCGTGTTCATACAGCTCATGATTCGGATCGGCTCCGTTTTCGAGCATCAGTTTGAGCATGTCAAGATGGGCTTGCTGCGGAATGTACTCGTTAGCGATGCGTTCGAGCGCGAGTTTTCCATATTCTTCTTTCAGCGTATCCGGATGAACACCTTTTTTCAGAATTTCCGCAAGCCTGGCCACGTCTTTGCTTTTAATCGCTTTAATGGCATCTTCACTATAATCCTGATTTTTGTTTTCGTTGATTTTGACTTCCCGCGCGGCTTCCTCAATTCCTTCTTCGAGGTTATAAGCCGTATCAAAATTTTTGTAGACGAGCGTAAAACCTTCCTCTAATTTTTTAAAGACAAACGCTTCGGCTCTATTGTTCTGTTCTTTGTAGTAACCTTTGGTAATACCTCCAATAACTTTTCCTTTTGCTTCCGTACCGATTGTACCTTCTTTTGCAATCCATCTGCCACCGTCGCTCATATAAAAAAAGTAATACTGAGCAGTTGCCTTATTTTCGAGATACCACAGCGGTGCAACGTTAAACTCCGGGATTTTAGCCCAACTGCCAACTTCGATCGTTTTGAGCATTTCCGGTTCGTTTACGGTGATTGTCATCGTAGCCTGTTGCAATTTTCCGCGCGTTTCTTCAGATATCTCATCGAAAGCCATAAATCCACTTTCTTCCCAAAGATCGGCATGAAAAGTTAATTCGAAATCCGTAACAATATGTGATTTGATATAGTGACGTGCTACGGCAACGTGATCTTTCCAGAAATCGAATACGGTAGCCGCATCTTTCCAGGCAGATGCTGTTTCCGAATGCTCCAGAAGCGAAAAAATGATGTTTAGCGAATTGGTATGCGTTCGCGGAAAATCGAGGTCGTACTGTTTGGTTCGGTACATTCTTACGGTAAGCGTATCGTTGGTCTTGTCAAGCACTTTTATCCCACGGAACGAAACGGGCGAATGATAAAAATGTGTATCCAGTTTTGGTATTTGTGGCGGCGGAATTATTTGTAATTCGATTGGACGCTCAACATAACCCGTTTGATGTTTCTTCAAAGCGAGTACCATCGGTTTCCGAAGTTTTATTTTTTCGCTGTCGATCAGGTCGTAAAGCGTTACTCCATCCTGGTTTGGCAGGTTCGGATCTGCACCGTTTTCGATCAGGAATTCAAGATTTTCAAGCGACACATAATAGCGGCTTGCCACGTGTTGCAATACCGTATAACCCGATTCCGGATGCCATTGATTCAAATCGATTCCGGCTTTGATCATCGGTCGAAGGTAGCTGTAAACTCCTTTTTGCGGAGAAGCGATCTCGAAAATAATTGGTTCACGATTCTCAAACACACTCGAAGGTATATCCGGATTCGCACCATATTCCAGAAGCAATTTAAAGTTCGTATATTCTTTCCGACTATAAGCTAACGAAAGAATAGGAACATTAAAATAGGTATTAAAGTGATTCGCATCTGCGCCGGCGGCCAGAAGTGCTTCAAATACTTCAATATTTCCAAAAGCATCAAAAAGGTGTTTTCCGTCGGCTTCGAGCTTGTGTTTTTTAAGAATGGATCTGGCGTTTTCAAGCGTCATTTTTTCCATAGTATTTTATTTTTGGTTGGTCAGATTGTATAAAGTTTAGTACTACTATCAGCAAAGTCCATTTATAAAAGTTCCGATTTCATGGGGATCTTTAAATCCGTAAATTTTTATCAAGGAAGCGTGCTTTATTTTTTGTTTTTGAATTGACTTGCTGCGGTTTCAAAACGGGTCAGGATTTCCATCTGATCCTCAAATTTCGGCAAAAAATCTACTTTTTTAAATGCTGAAATTGTTTCTTTGGCAACTTCGGAATCACTGGAAACCAATACAAAAATCAGTCCCCAAAACTCCAGGTTCAGATAGTGGTACTGTTGCTCAGGATTTCTGTCCCAATAATGATCCTGAACAAATTCGAGCGCCAAAACGGTTTTTGAAATCCGGGTTACGACGTCCTGATCCCGGGCGAATTCCGAAAATAAGTTCGCTTTTGATAGCATTCCGGGTATGCTCGAATACGAATTGATCTTTTCGAAAACGGTACGGTATCGGACATAATCGTCATAACCGTTATTTCGATCCAGTTCGAATTGATGATCAAACCCAAAAACAAACAAACCTTTGATCGAGGTCCAATAGGAAAAAAAAGTATCGTATTTTTTCTTGTCGAGGAAAATGGATTGCTTTCGGTAGGCCGTTTCCCAAAGCGCATAGGTTTTTTCGATCCCTTTTAACGGAAGCAAACCCCTTCGTATATAATGGAAATAGAACGGCTCCAATTCCTGCGGTTCCAGTAGTTTTGCAGCCTTCGGAAATGCTTTGACCAGCGCCGAATAATTTTCACTTAGGAAGTTGTGGCCTTGTTCGCCCGAAAAACTTACCAATTCTCTATTCAGTTCCTTTTCTTCCTCAACTATAAAATTTCGCAATAATTCCTGTGTTTCCATAACTTTTATTTTCCGAAAGCGATTGCTGTTTTTAATTTCGATTCGAGTTCCTTTCTGGCGATTTTGTTAAGTGTTCGTCCGAAAAGTGAATACCACAAATTCCCGTCCTGATCAAAAAAGAGATTACACCAACGGTACATATTCAGGTACTCACTCGAAAGATCCTGCTCGGTAAAATTAAACACATAACCTTTCTCAAAATTTTCATCGGTAAAAACCAAACGATCCATACCGGCGATAAACCAGATTCCGTTTAAAGCTTCGTCTTTTACAGCATTATAAAACAAGGCTTCCCCGGTGATTTCCTTAAGTTTTTCGTTGATTATTTTTGGTTTCTCGTCTTTTCCAAGTTCGAAAACCCCGTTTTCGGTCAGTAGTAATTGTCTTTCCGCAGAAAGCATAACAAGTGCCTTTGTTTGGTAGTTCCCGTAATAATGCGGTGCGATTTCTTTTTTAAACAGCCGCTCCAAATTCATGTTCGCCACGTTAAACGAAACATCGACAATCGAAAGCTGGTTTCGGTTTCCGTAAAAAATCACCGAACGGTTCGCATTTACATAAATTTTCAAACTGTCCGGATTGTTCGAATATGCCGAAGTCGTCAGTTTAAGTTCGCTATATTTAAAGCGTTTTTCGTCTCCCGATTCCTTTTTCGTCATCAAAACACCTTTGTTATCAAGCACCACTTTCCAGAAATCGTCTTCGAAAATATTGACAATTTTAGAAGTGGATTCCGAAATCACATTGAAATTCGCATCGGTGATCGACAATTTTTTCTCGGTATAAAAGCGATAACCGTCGGCCGAACTTTCAATAAATCCGTTCTCGCTATCTTTAAGAAAATTCTGCGTTGTATGTTCGGTTTTAAAATCGGATAAATCATAATAACGTAAGTCTTCAGCTCGCGATTCCTGTATAAGCACCCGATTTCTAAAGGTATCGAAATGAATATTATAGCTATTGAACGGAATCGTCGAGCCGTTTTCACGCGCGATAAAATTTGGGGAATAACTCCCGATCCGGTTTCTCCAGTACATATTCTGATGCTGGTTTTTCCCAAAAGGTTCACCATACCACTTGTTCCATCTCGAATTTACGGTAAAATGACTATAGGCATACGATTCGCTTGTCATACGGGCATCTTTCCACCAAATCGCAGGCATAAAGAAAATCGCACTCGACTCATATTTTTCCTGACTTGTAACCTGGATAATCCAAAGCGGACAATCCGGAAAAGGCGCGAATGGCGGCGATCCTTCGTAGTTGTATTCAAATCTATTGTTGTTGAATCCAACGTAATTATGAAGTGCGAGCTCGGCTTCATCGGTAAAAAAAGTACCCGAAACGATGTTTAGATATTCCACCGCATCACTTCCTACTCGACCGCTTTTATCCACTCGTCCGTAGACGTAATCGACAAAAAGTTCCATGCAAACCCACTCATCAAAGTCAAAACGCGTCAGGAATTCGTGCAGTTCTTTAGTATCTTGTCCGAAATGTCGCGCATAATCAACAATCTCCGGTTTTGAAAGTATCGGTTTTCCGGCAGGTGTATCGTTCCACTGAACGTCAAAAATTTGTGTAGCCATAACTTTTTAGAGCGTTTGAAGTTGTTTTGGAGAATAGGCAACCGCCGTTTTCAGTTTGTTTTCCAATTCCTCCCGGTTGATTTTATAAAGTTTATTGCGGTAGAACGAAGTCCATAGATTTTGTTCGTTATCGAAATAGAGTTGCACATAATAATTATCGCTTCGATGCGGATCGGAAAACTGTTCGGTAAAGTTAAACACGTAACCTTTTTCGAAATTTTCATCCGTAAAAACCAGTCGGTCATTCGTTGTGACGAACCAGATTCCGCCTAACGCTTCGTCTTTAATACCATTGTAAAAAATCGCTTCGCCTGTAATTTCAGTAAGCTTCGGATTAAAATATTCGAGTGTTCCGTTGGCATTTACCATCAGGACACCTTCGTATGTAAAGAACAGCCGTCTGTTTTTGGAAAGTTCGAGTGATTTGTTCCAAATGTAACAATCATAAAAATAGGCCGGGATTTCTTTTTTGAAATGTTTGCCCGGTGAAATGGTAGTGGCATTGAAATCTTTGTCGATAGTAATAAAATTACGACTTTCGAAAAAACAAACGGTGTTATCGTCTGTCGTCCAAATCGAAAGTTCCGTGCTGTTGTTCCCGCCAATATTATTGCTTAAGTTAACTTCGCTGTATTTAAAGCGTCTTTCTTCATTCGTCTCTTTCCTGGTCATCACGATACCTTTTGTATCGAGAAAAACGCTCCAGTAATCGTTTTCAAACGAATTATAGACGTTGGTTTTTGTCTTCGAAATTTTGTTGAATTGCTTGTCGGTGATCACCAGGCTGCCTTTTTGTCCGAAATGGTACTCCTCCGGTGTGATCAAAAAATAGCCATTATACGAATCAACCAGATAGCCTTTTGCTTCGTGTCGGATTTCCGGATTGGCAAGATCGTGGAAATACATGGTTTCAGAATCGCTGTTATCGTAATATACAATGCGGTTATGCCACTTGTCGAAAACAGGAAGTGCCTTTTCAAATTCGATGTTGGTACCTTCGCGTTCAATAAAATTCGGTGCATACGAACCGATCCTTTTGCGCCAGTACTGAATCGGGCGCTGGTTTTTTGCAAAGTCGCCATACCATTTGTGATGATCACCAACGGTGTATTTCTCATATCCATAGGAATCGTCACGCATCTGTGCGTCTTTCCAGAAAACGGCAGGCATAAAAAACAAACAGTCTGCATATTGTTTTTCCTTTTTCACGACCTGGATAATCCAAAGCGGACAATCGTCGAAAACCTGGAATGACGTGCGATTGTTTTCAGGATACATAAAACGTTCCTTACCGACATATTCCTGTAGTTTTGCTTCACCTTCGCGCGAAAGGAAGGTTGTTGCAATAAGCCCGAGATAGGCTACGGCATCGCTCCCCACAGCACCGTCCTTATCGGAATGTTTGCCGTAAACATAATCAAAAGCAATTCGCATGCATTTCCATTCGTCAAAATCGAAACGCGTCAGAAATTCATTAAGTTCTGGTGTCGCCTGCCCGAAATGACGGCAATAGGCGATTATTTCTTGTTTGGTCAATATCGGTTTTTCCGGGACAGCATCGTTCCACTGTACCTCGTACATTTGTGTAGCCATAGGGTAATTCGATTGTTTAAGTTCTCCGAAAACAATTCGGAAATGTGGTTGGTTTATTGCTTATTCAACGCCAGCGGGTTTTGGGCTTTTTCGAAGCCATTCACCGTCATCGTTGATTCGGTAAAATGCTTTTCTTCTGAATTTCAGGGTGAATTCCGGTAATACAAAGTCGGTTTCGCCCCAGGCCGTTCTCGGTAAAGTTGGTGAGAACCAGAAGAATTCCGTAAGGTTGTAGAGATAGGATTGGTAGATGTCGAAATAAATGCTGATTCCATTATTAAGATTCAGATAGAACATAAACGCCTTAAGCGCATCGTTGTTTTCGAGTTTGAAATGTGTTTTTTCGAACATGAGTTTTTCGACCTTATGATTCGCAAGCAGTGTGCTTATTTCTCCGAACCAACTGCCGCCATAAACATTTGCTTCGTCCAAAATTCCAGCTTTGACTTTTTGGGCGGCGGAATGATATACCTCCCGCAACTCCATTTCGTTTTCGGTAGCTTCCATTTGTTTTTTAAACTCATGGATGTCCAGATAACTCATCACCAGACTTCCGATAAAATCGACAACAGTCCGGCATTCGTCTTCATCCATACGCGATAGCGAGATCACATTTTCGGCAAAATGCCAGTCGCTAAACAGTTCGACTTCCTTGCGCGACAATGCTGCTTTTTCGAAACTTTCGATACCTGCGTCTTGCCCCACTCTTGTTTTGATCAATTGACCATAACGTTTTTCGGCTTTTGCCTTGAATTCCGGATTTGCTTCAAGTGCTTCGATGCCTTTTTCGATTTTGGCTTCACTGAACGATTCGAGGAATTCGTAAATATTTTCGATTTTGGATGCGTCGAGCGTCAAGTCTTCGTTGACTTCATATAATTCCGTAACTCCGGGAATTGCAGGCGACGTTTTGATGACGGCATCGGTTTCAGTAACCAATGCATACACGAATTTGAGTTTTTCATCGAGCGCGTGGAAAGCGGCTCTCGCGAAATCGGAAATCGGTGCGCCCGTATATTCCTTTACTTCTCCGTTTTCATAATAGATTTTCTGTCTTCCTACGACGTCCGGTTTACCGGTTTTCTTATCCGGGGCGACTTCGGCAAAAATTTCCTTGCGCGTTCCGGGATCAACGAGTTTTATCAGTTCTAATTTCGTGAGTTGTACCAATTCTTCCGGAGTGGCGATTCTATACGTATATCCGTTTTCTTTTGAAACCGAGAAAATGACAAATCGTCCCGGTTCCTGAGCAACGGTAATATCGAATTTGGCATCGTTGATACGTTGGTTTATCTCGATCCTGCGGTATTCGGAGCCGTCTTTCAATGCTTCAGGGATTGCATTTCTGTTCGCTTTTCCATCGACAAGGGTAAAGTAGGATTTACCGCTAGTACCGTGACCGGAATAGGATGGAATGCTGTAGGCAGTAAATTCCACGCCAGCGGGAAGCGTGTCTTTTATAATCTCAAAAATTTCGTTAAGTTCTTGTTGAAAATCCATATTTAGATGTTTGCTTGGCTGTATCTGTTATGTCATAAAAATACTCAAAGTTTTCAAATACAATTTACTTCTGTATATTTTTTCATGTTAAAATACCAATGCAATATTCTCTTTTATTGATTTCCACTTCCTGATACCAAATCCCACTACTTTATAGCTTTGTAGTCTTTGATATTTCCCATAAACAATAAACCTTTCTATCAGTTTAAATGTTCCCTAAACTCTAACGGTGGCGTCTTTGTTTTACTTTTAAAAAGTTTGTTAAACGACTGCGGATGTTCAAATCCTAATTGATACGCAATCCTTCTGTCCAGCCTTCTCCCGTGAGGCACTTTCAAAAATTCCGAAAAGGCCGTAACCTGCATTATTAACGACTATATCAATACTTCCGAAACGTTGAATACCGGCCGCTATGGCTGCTGCAATAGATGTGCGATCCTGTACATCTAATTTTGTAATGAAGATATTTTCCGAGTTTTTCAGGCCTTCGCTTTTGCTCGTGTCCCGCATGGTTGCTACGACGTTCCAGCCTTTTGCTGCGAAATAATTGGCTGCTGCTGCGCCAAAACAAGGGAATGATTAGCCGGAATGAGGGTTCGGTTAATTTTACAACAATCCCACAGATTTAATCCGGCAATATTATCAATCGGCTTTTAAAACTTTTTTCATCATTATATCGGTCTGTTCATCCCCTCCCAATTTGAAAATATGCTTGTCAAACGCAACAAAACCGTTCTTTTTATAAAAACCGATTGCCCGCAGGTTTTCTTCCCAAACTCCCAGCCAGACATAATCGGCATTTAACTGACCGGCTATCTGCAAAGCTTTTTCATACAGCACCTGCCCTACTTTTTTACCGTGAAATTCCTGTAATACATAAATACGCTCAATTTCGAGTGCTTTATTGTCTTGTAGTTCTGTTTGAGATTGTCCGAAGTTCAGTTTTAAATAACCGATTACCTTTTCGTCAAGCAGGGCAAAGTAAAAATCGGAGTGTTCATTGTTCAATTCATCGGTTAGCTTCTCCACAGAAAAGCTTTCCTCTAAATAATTGGTCATATTCTCTTCAGAATTGCTGGCGGAAAAGGTTTCCCAAAAAGTTTGTTTACTAACTTTCTGAAGCTGGCCGATATCCTCCGGCATTATCTTTTTAACGGTTATATTTTCCATATTTTCAAAACTTATATTCAATTAAAATTATACCATTCCGGGTTGAGCGTAAACCAGATCTTACTCTTGCTTATACTTTATCCAAAACGTTGCAAAGGTACGTATTCTGCAGGACAGGAAAAGTGAAATTATTTTACGCACTATTACAACCTGAGCGAAAAAAACGTCCGGATATTAACAGCACTTATTTAAATTATTTTATGCTATTTTTAGGTCATCAGAATCTAAACAACAGGAAAATGAAAATAGCAATAGCAGGCGCCCATCGGGTCGGTAAAACAACATTAGCAGAAGAGCTCATAAAGCATCTTCCCGGTTATGTTCTTAAAAAGGAACCATATCATGAACTGGAAGAATCCGGATATGACTTTTCGGAAATACCCGAAGCTGACGATTTTATAGCACAATTTGAATATGCTGTCGAGCAGATATCGGAAGATGACGATAAGGTAATCTTCGACAGGTGCCCGGTTGATCTTTTAGCCTATATTCACGCTATTGACCGAAGCAGAAATATTCAATCGCTCTTTGCAACCGCTCAGGAAATAATCGAAGAAATTGACCTTCTTGTTTTTGTTCCCATCGAAGAACCGGATGTAATATCCTGCGAAAAATCAGATTTTCCAAAGCTCAGGAACAACGTAAATGACATCCTGAATGAATGGATATGGGATTTTGATATCGAAACAATTGAAGTACACGGCACTTTAGCTAACCGCAGGAATCAGATTCTTAACAAAATATCTAAAATACCAATAGGCAACTAAATGGGTAAACAACATTCAATCGTTAAAGAATTTTCTTAAAGAAACTATCAAAATCGCTATACTAAACGGTACCGAAAAGCGTTTATAGCATCATAATCTAAAAATCTAATATTTATGAAAAGAAAAATTTTAAATATCCTGGCGGTATCTTCAATTATTACGACAATCGGGTTCCTGATGGACGGTGATGCAAAAGACCCCAGTATGCTAATGCGGTTTACAGAGTTTTTTGGAATGGTTGGTATTGTCTTTATCCTGATTTCAACCTTTTATTTTGCTACTAACTTTGTTTACAGAAATATTCAAAGAGCATAATAGCCGTTAGCCTTTCCGGCAAATTTCACGATGGGTACATTATACTGTGATATTGTCCTTTATTCAATTCCAATTCAGTAGTATTAAACCTGCAATTTGTAAGTAATAATTCGTTACATTTGATTTTTTTCAAACAAAAACGATATCCAATAACACAAAGTACACTGTACCCTTCTAACAAAAAAACGGCATGAATTTAACAGCACAAATCAAAAATGTAAATTGGTTACGCATTGTATTGTTTTACGGAATTGTACTAACCGGGACGTATTTTGCCCGGAAGCTTCCCAATTTATTAAACCTGATTTTAGTAAAATTAACCGACATCCCTTTTACCTTTAATTATAATCACGGCATCGTGACAATAGCAGCATCGCTCCTGTTCTATAAATTCAGCGGTGTAAAACAGGAAATCACCTTATTGGGAAATCATAAAATCAAAAGCCTGTTATTTCCGGCGATATTGTTTGTTTGTTATACGGTATATGGCATCAATAACAGTCACGGTGTAGATAAGCATTTATGGGCATTGCTATTCTGTTCCTTTGCTTTTGTGTACAATATCATGGAAGAATATGCCTGGAGAGGCTATCTGATTGAAAGTTTCGGAAAAATAAACTTCGTCCTGAAAAGCATTCTCTCGGGTTCATTCTGGGCTGTCTGGCATCTTTTGATTTTTAACAACTTCGATCAGTACGGAGGTTTTTGGATTTTCTTTGCTTTCTGTATCGTCTTTTCTTTTATACTCACGTTTGCCGTTTTACGGACAAAATCGATAATAGCTCCCGCTGCTATTCACGCCTTTATCATTCAGACAAATATTGTTGCCTTGATCTGTTTTATATTGTTTATGTTACTGCTGTTAACCTGGAACAAAAAAATAAAGCCGGCAAAAACCGTTGCTATAGATAGTTAAGATTTTCCTGTAAATTGCATAACCGATAACATAAAGAGCACAGATAATGGCAAATGAAACCGAAAAACCGGAATTTTGGGAAGCAGCCTTTGGCGAAAAGCAGGAAATGTGGGGCTTTGAACCTTCAAAGTCTGCTGTATTGACAACAGCGTTTTTTGTCCGGGAATCGGTAAAAAACGTCCTGATACCCGGAATTGGCTACGGCCGTAATGCGCAGATATTCAAAGAAAACGGAATGACCGTTACCGGAATTGAGATCTCCAAAACGGCAATTGCCATGGCAGAAAAACATTACGGGAATGATATGGTTATCCATCACGGGTCGGTAACGGATATGCCCTTTGACAAAAACCGCTATGACGGGATATTTTGTTATGCCCTGATTCACTTATTAGACAGCAGCGAAAGGGAAAAACTGATTCGTGACTGTTATAATCAGTTATCGGAGAATGGCTATATGGTCTTTACGGTCATTTCAAAAGAAGCGCCTAGCTATGGGCAGGGCAACTGTATCAGTACCGATCGTTATGAGATCTTTGACGGTGTCAAAATGTTCTTTTATGACCGGGAATCCATCGCGTCCGAGTTTGGCAAAGCCGGATTATCTGAGATAACGGCAATTCAGGAAAGTCAGCCTTTTTTTCTGATTAAATGTAAAAAAGGGGATACTTAAAATATCCCCCTGTAAGCTTATTTTGTAAAGAGTACTGTTTTAAATGCTGTTGCCGCTAAGTGTACCTGTACGGACCAGTCTTCTGCCGCATCACTCCCGGCATCATCGGAAATATACTTTAAGCAAAGAAACGGGATGTTTTCTTTCATGGCTACCAGCGCTAAAGGATAGGCTTCCATATCGACAATATTATACTCACGTTCCTGCTGATTCATTTCAAAACTATCGCCGCTTCCGCAAACTCCTTCCTTCAGGCTGTCAATTTTGAATCCATAATTTAATACTGTGGGGATGCCCGAGAAAGGGGTTTCATATTGATCATATCCAAGCCCTCTTACATCCATGTCCCTCTGAATAAATTTAGTACAGCACACCACTTCCCCTTTACCAAAGGTATTGCTTCCTGCCGAGCCAAGATTTACTATTAATTTGGGCCTTCTTTTATGGATTTCCTTTACCAATGCCAAAGTTGCGTTTACTTTACCGATACCGGTAATTAATTTGTTTTTATCATCAAAAGCATCTCCTGCTTCCGAATCCAATGCGAAAACAAAAAGTGTATCTGAAATTTCGTAACTAATATTCTCTCCGATTTTAATCATTAACCTGTCCTTTTTTGTTTACAATATTACTATTTTAGGCGATATAAAACACTAAAAAGACAATTAATCCGGTATGCATGCATATCACAAAAAAAGTGCAGCCCTTTACAATATCAGGTCTGCACTTTTTTTGATTAAGCCGTTTTAAACGGAATTTTCAGGATAATTATATTGTTCCAACAGAGAACAAAGCTTTGCCGTTCTTAAGCTTTTGTAAATACAAACTCCTTTCCTCCCTGTTTTAAGATCACCGTATTTTCCGCCGGATTAAACTCCAGGGCAATACCCGTTTTGTAATATTTAAACTTGTCTTTTTCCGTGGCTTCCAATGGATACGGCGATTGCTCTCCGGGCTGTGCGATAAGCGTTTTGTTATCTTTGGATATGGTTATTTTAACCGGAATCTGGCTGGAAGCATACGTTCCCAGGTATTGGTCCAGGTCTTCCGAACGAACGGCATACGTTTTAAACTCCGGAAGCTCAAAAGGCTTGTTGTAAACAGCGCTCAGAATAGCCAGAGGAATCTCATTATTGTTATAATTGCTTCCGTTTGAAATCAGGGCGATAGCAATATTACCTTCGGAAGAATGGGAAAAAACAGCTGTAAATTTATCTATTCCGCCTCTATGTCCGTAACTTATGTTTTCATAAAACGGTATTTTAAACAATCCCAGTCCGTAGTTGTCTTTTACCGTTTTCATTAATTCAAGGTTTTCCGCTTTCAGCAGCTTTCCGCCAAAAAGGGCATTGCTGAATTTTACCAGGTCGGTTGGTGTAGACACAATTCCGCCCGCTCCCAACGGAATGGAAATATCCGTTTCCGGTTCTGCCTGCCAGCCTGCTTCAAAACGGTACGATCTGCATTCGTTCTTAGCCGTGTTTATCTTGCCGCCCAAATAGGTATTGGTCAGTCCGAGCGGTTTGGTTATATTGCTCGTCAACAGTTCGGCATACGGTTTTTTAAAGGTTTTTTCCAGTATATACGTCAGCAGTACATAATTCGAATTACTGTATGCTGCTTCCGTGTCCGGTTCAAAATCGCTTCCTCCCTTAGTGATAACCGCTACCATTTCTTTTTCTGTTCTGGCTTTGGTGTTCCAGGTCTCATAGTCCTCATCATCGGTAAAATCGTGTACACCGCTTCGGTGGCCAAGCAGCTGTTTAATCGTGATCCTGTTCGCATTTGCAAGGGTTGGGAAAAACTTTTCAATGGTTTGATCCAAAGCTAATTTTTTGTTTTCAACAGCTTTCAAAATCAAAACAGCGGTGAATGTTTTTGAGATCGAACCTATCCTGTATTTTGAATTTTCGTTTGCTTTGAGGTTGTTTTCAACCGCAGCGAGTCCAATCGTTTTGGTATAAACTATTTTACCATTTTGGGAAATCGCCACACTGCCCATAAATTTGTTATTATCTTCCAATGATTTAAAATATAAATCCAGTTTCCGGGTGTCTATCTCTTGAGCCAGTACAAATGACGAAACGAAAAAGCCAAACAAACAGGCCAAATAATTCTTAACCATACTATTTTTTATTTAAGGTTCTTTTTAAGCGGAGTAACAGGGTTATCAGTACATAGAAAATTACTGCCAACAGCAGCATAAGCGGTATAAACCAACTGCCTAATTGTTCATATTGGGTATTATCAACGCCCTTCTCTCTATAATATCCTAAAATAAAAACCACATCCTTCCGGTAAAAAAGCCCGACATTCTGAGGATCGGCAATTTTAGCGACAATTACGAACAGGAAACCAAATAGCAGCAAATACAAAGCGGCAAAAATCACATAGGAAATACCGTTACCGATATTGAGCGCAAGGGCTTTTATTATTTTTACCGGATTAAACGTTCTGGTTGCTTCTTCTAATTTCTTTTCGGCAACCAAAGGTTTCAGGAAAACTTCCGGCTGCCCCAGTTTTTCCACGACATCCAGTAATTTCTCAACCTCCCCTTTTTCACCGGCGGCATTATCCATCAGACTTTCATAGATATGACTATTGATTTCCAGTAAAATCTCCTGCTGATTTTCCTTATCCAGCACTTTTGTAGCCTGCTGGATTCTTGCGATATAATCCAGATAAATCCTTTTTGAATTTTGATCCCGGAATACTATTTCTTTAAATTTCATATTGCGTTTATTATTGTATTGAGGTTGTCCCAATAGGCTTTCATTTCGTTTGTCGTATTTTGTCCCAATGGGGTAATGTTATAATACTTCCTCGGAATACCCGAGTCCTGTTCTACCCATTTTGATTCCACTAAATTTTCCTTTTTCAGCCGGTTCATCAAAGGATAAAGCGTTCCTTCGGCAATTTCAATTTTGGTCTTTTTCCGGATCTCATTAATCAGGTCATACCCGTAGTATTCCTTGCCGTCTTTCAAAATACTCAGCACCAGGAAAGACAAAGTGCCTTTCTTGAGTTGTGATATCCATTTGGTTGTAAAATCTTCGTTCATAGGACAAATATAAAACAAAATACATAGCATAACAATGTACTTTGTTTTATAATTTTAAAGATCAACTCCAAAACACAACCAAACCATTGGTTATCAGCATTTAAAAGCATAAAGAGTAGTAAAAAAAAAACTTTTACATTGTAAAAAATGGTCTTGATGATGCACGATGCTTGCGCAAAATTCATCCGGTTCAAAGAGTAACAACAGGAATATGGCGGAAGAAAGTGTTGAACTTCTGCAAAAAAATTTAAGGAATTGATATCGAAAAAATGTCTTTTTACAATAAAACTAATTCCAATAATCCGACATTTGTATGACAATGACGATTCGAATATTCAGCAAAGAATTGTTATTCCTGGAAATTAAATCTATCACCCTAAAATCCTCAAACTATGTTTACAGTAGCGCAAATCAACGCAATACACAGCAAGGTAAAATCCGGTGCCGATTTTCCGGCATATATCCGGGAAATAAAACAGCTTGGTGTTACCTTTTATGAAGTGTATGTAACCGACGGTCATACCGACTATTACGGAGCCGGTGATTATAAAACTTCAGGCAGTGCTAAATATGAAACTATTGCTATCGCCCCAATTGCTGATGCAGCCCGGTTTAAAGCCATATTAAAAGCCCATCAGCAGGGTAAAACCGATTATCCCGCATTTTGCAACAGCAGTGCAGCATCAGGGATTGAGAAATGGGCAATGTGCCTGGACAAAATGACCTGTACCTATTATGACAAAGCCGGTACAGTAATCCTTGTGGAGTCCATTCCGGAGTGAGATGCTAAATAAAATTGTTTTACATCGCCTTATCTCCGGAGAATAACGCTTATTTTCGCAGCTACAAAAAAATACCGTGCAGCACACAACTCAAAATAGCATTACTTACTTTTCCGATAGCTCGGTAAACGGGATCACCGTACCGGAACGGTTTACGTTTCCGTTCTATTATGAGCCGCACCCGTTAACCCAAATTGCCGCTGCCGAATTGCAGCACTATCTGGAAACCCAAACGGAGCTGGATCATAATTTCGGACTGACAGCAGACCAGCAGGGACTTGTTATCGGTAAGATGTTTGGCGTTTTGGTGGTTCAGGACAACAACGGGAAACTGGGTTATCTGACTGCCTTTTCAGGAAAACTGGCCGGTACCAACAATCATCCTAAGTTTGTTCCGCCGGTTTTTGACATGCTGATCGAAAACAGCTTTTTCTTAAAAGAAGAGGAAATCCTCAACAGCATCAACCAGCAAATCAAAGCCATCGAGTCGGATGAACATTACAGCATTCTTAAAAGTAATTTTGAGCAGTTTACCGCCCAATCTGTCTTAGAGATAACCGCTTTTAAAAAACAATTAAAAAGCAATAAAGAAAACCGAAAAAAACACCGTGAAGCGCAGCAACCGGTCTTAAGCGAACAGGAATACACTCATTTTGAAGCAGATCTGATCAAACAGAGTTTAAGCGATAAATGGGAACTGACAGTTTTATCGAACAGGTGGAAACAGCTTTTGGAAGCGACCCAATCTGAAATTACCCTATTCGAAAACAGCATTGAAGCCTTAAAGAAAGAACGCAAAGAAAAATCGGCAGCCTTACAACAGCAGCTCTTTGAACAATATGCCTTCCTGAACCAGGACGGAAAGGAAAAAAGCCTGCAGGCGATTTTCAGCGAGACTGTTTTTGGAAAACCACCGGCCGCCGCAGGAGAATGTGCCACACCGAAATTGTTACAATATGCCTTTCTAAACGGCTATAAACCTATTGCCATGGCCGAATTCTGGTGGGGTGCTTCGCCAAAATCGGAAATCCGGAAACACAGGCAGTTTTATCCGGCCTGTACCGGAAAATGCAAACCCATTCTGAGCCACATGCTGGAAGGCATACCTATGGATGAAAATCCGCTTTTAAAAAATTCAGGTGAAGGAACCACACTAACCATTTTTTATGAGGATGACAGCCTTGTCGTGGTTAACAAACCCGCCGAACTGCTCTCTGTTCCGGGAATCCAAATCCAGGATTCCGTTTATACCCGGCTTCAGGCGGCTTTCGGAAACATTGAACCGCTCATCATTCATCGGCTGGACATGTCTACTTCCGGACTTCTGGTGGTGGCCAAAACCAAAGAAGCCCACAAACACATTCAAAGGCAGTTTTTAAAACGAACGGTTATCAAACGGTATACGGCACTGCTTTCCAAAGTGATTTCCGGTGAAGAAGGCGAAATAAAATTACCGCTACGGGGTGATCTGGACAACCGGCCAAGCCAGCTGGTTTGTTTCGAATTCGGAAAAAAAGCGCATACCCGATGGAAGGTTATCCAACGGAATGAAACGACAACCAAAGTCCATTTCTGGCCGCTTACCGGGCGTACCCACCAACTGCGTATGCATGCCGCACACGAACTGGGCCTGAATGCACCCATAGTGGGTGATGATTTATACGGAACGGCTTCCAACAGGCTGCATCTTCATGCGGCTTACCTTGAATTTGTGCATCCCAGAACCAAAGAAACACTCTGCTTTGAAGCAGCCGAAGCTTTTTAACCGGCGGCCGAAAGCCCGTTATATTTCTTCGGCGAAAGCAATAATATGCCCGTCAGGATCTGCAAAGTAACAAACCCGGTGTCCCCAATCCCGATTCATCGTATCACTTACCAATACCGCATCTAATGCTTTTGCTCTTTTGTAATAGGGTTCGATTGCAGCAACCTCAAGATAAAGTTCACAACGGGGAATCCCGTTTCCGTTTGCCGGATGTTGTGTTTTTTCTTCAATGATTTTTGCAATTCCGCTTTCCGGCATAATGCCCAGTTTACACGTTTCGGAAAATGCAAATTCGGTCATTCCGGGAACATGCAGTACCGGTTCCTTGTCCAAAAGATTCCGGTAAAATTCCATACTCTTATTCTGATCGGAAACGTATATAATAAATCCGAAATTTTTCATGTGTTTCTCTATTTTATGGTACGATGAAAGTCCTGACTGTGACTCCGCTATATATCTGCTATAAATATAAGTATTTGCCGTATCACAACAAAAATCATTACAACTGGATTGTCCGTTCGATATGTATCTGTTCTAAAAAGTATTCATCGTGTGAAACAACGATCAGAGTACCCTGGTATTCGTTAATGGCAGCCGTCAGGATCTCAATATTCTGAATATCCAGGTTGTTGGTTGGCTCATCCAGAACAATCATGTCCGGCGATTCATTACTGATGGTCAGACAGCAAAGAATCAGACGCATCTTTTCGCCGCCGCTCAGCATACCGGCGGGTTTGTCCCAATCGTCTTTGCCAAACAAAAAGCGGCTGAGCCTCATTTTTATATCATGTTCGGGCAAAGCCGAAACATTGAATTGCTGCGCCTGCTCATAAATTTTCAGCTGATTGTCCAGAATAGAATAATCCTGGTCGATATATACCGTTGTATTGGCTGCCCTGTAAACCGTTCCCGTTTGTGGTGTCAATTTACCCAGAATGAGCTTTATCAGTGTTGTTTTACCGGAACCGTTCCCGCCTTTCAGCGCAATGCGCTCTCCGCTTGTGATCTGAACATTCAGGTTTTTATTCCAGACAGGCTGCTTGTGGTAAACAAAATTGATCCCGGCAGCGGTAAACAGTATTTTTCCTTTGTGCAGTGCAGCGCTGTTAAGTCCGAATTTCATCTTGTCGCTATCCGGTAAAGCGGAACGCAGTTCCTGTAGTTCCTGCGAAATACCGCCAATCTTTTCGGCATGGACACTTTTCATTTTTGAAGTGCTGTTTTCGGCATTGTTCTTTAAGGTATTTAGCATTATCCGGGCAACACCGGCTTTTTCCTGTTTCTTTTTACCGCGGGAGTCTAATTTCTGCTGTCTTTCCTGCATTTCCCGTTCTTTTTCCCTGGCTTTGCGCAAGGCTTTTTCCTTGCTGTTAATGTCCTGGTTCAACGCCTTGTTTTCCAACAGCTTTTGTCCGGCATAAAAATCATAATTACCGCCATAAACGGTTATGCCGCGTTTGCTCAACTCGCAAACCGTGCTTAAAAGATTCAATAGCTTCCGGTCGTGGCTTATGACGATCAGGGTACTGGTTGTGGTTGTAATAAAGTCATACAAAAGCTGCCTGCCTGAACCGTCCAGATGGTTGCTTGGCTCGTCCAGTAAAACAATTTCGGGTTGGTGGATTGCGATACCGGCAAGGAAAACTTTTGTCTTTTGTCCGCCGCTTAACGTTTCCATTTTCTGGGTCAGATCCAATCCGGTTAACTGCCAGTAGTTTAAAGCGTCATTACAACGTTCTTCAAGGGTCCAGTCATCGTCGAGCACTGCGTAGTTTTCTTCGGTAACAGTGCCGCTTACTATTTCTTTCAGCGCATTCAGCTTCGCCTCAATGCGCAATGCCTGAGCAATCGTCAGCTGATTATACTGCCCGAAAATCTGGGGTATATAATACGGTTCGGAATCCACTTTGAGCTGTCCTTCGGCCAGTGGCAATTCTTTTGCAATAATTTGCATCAGGGTGGATTTCCCCACTCCATTATTGCCAATTAAAGCTATTTTATCGTGATGATTAACGGTAAGACTGATGTTTGAAAACAACAGATTTTTATTGGGATGCACGTATGCAATATGCTGTAAAACAATCATAATTTCTTTTTTTAAAGTGTAGCGAATACGGTGAACCGTTGCGGGTTACCGTTTTGTAAGTGCCTTAAAAAGAAATTATATTTTACATTTTATCTGTTCGTATTTCGTTTGCAAATATACAAAATGTTTTTCACCATACTTGTCCGGCAAGGGCATAATGCTCTTTTCTAAAACCGGAAAAGCTGAAAAATCAGATTATATAGTACTAATTAATTGGTTATTACTTTTCAATCAGTACTATATTTTTTTTAAGCAGTCATTAAGCCAGACGGACATTAATGGCATTTTTTCCTTTCTTTCCTTCAGCCTCTTCAAATATTACTGCATCATTTTCCTTGATCTTGTCTTTTAAACCGGAAACATGAACAAAAATTTCCTGTCCTGTTTCATCCTTTATGAATCCAAATCCTTTTGTTTCATTGTAAAATTTTACCACTCCTGTTTTCATATTTTTTGTACTTTTTTTATTGGTAAATGTAATCGAAAATAGCATCCCACAAACCGGATGCTTTATTTTTTATTAAAAAAACAGGCATTTATACCTGTTACCGCCTGTATTTATCCCGCAATTCGCAGCCATCGCCGTAGCGGAATATATAGCTCATTCCGGACTGGCAACCGTTATTTCTGGGCGGCTTCTTGGATCGTTTCAAAAGTAAATTTCGGGTCGGAGTATTCGATCGGTACTCCGGATGTATAGCGGGGGATGTTCATATAGGTAATCGTTACACCACGTCCTAACAGCAGTTTGCGATCCTTTTTTAGCAAAGCAATCGGCACCCGTTTCCATTTGCCGCCGCCATAAGGTTTATAATAGTAATCGCCCTGCAGCGTATCGCCCATAACCTTTCCTCTCACCTCACCGGAATCTTTCATCGTTCCTTCATATTGTATCTCATACCGTCCGTAAAAATGTGTTTTGTTTTCCGCGATGGCCAAAAGCGCAGTATCCTTACCGTTTACGGCGCGGTAAAAAGTGTAGTTTTCTTCAAATTTCTTTGTTTTAGAGTCGCAACCATAGCAAAGGAATGCCAGCAGTATGGTTAATAATGTAATGGTTCGGGCAGCGGTTTGCCTGTGTTTTTTTTCCGGATGCATGCTTTCTTTTTTACGGGCTGTAATTACTGTTTTAACTGTTGTTTTCTTTATTTATTGCAGCACATCAGGAAACGCTAATCCCTTTGTTGTATTTGTTCCGGTATTCTATCGGGGTCAGTCCGGTAATTTTTTTAAAAATGGTACGGAATCCTTTGGTATCCGTATAGCCAATATCATACATTACTTCGGTTACATTTCTCCGGTTGGTTTCAAAACTGCGTTTGGCAAATTCTATTTTTACCCGGTTGATATATTCCAGAACCGAATTGTTGGTTGCTTTTTTAAAGCGTCTTTCAAAGCTTCTCCGTCCCAATGCGACTAAATTAGCCAGTTCTTCAATAGTTATTTTCTCCTGTGTATTCGCCTCAATAAAAAGCTGTGCCTGTTTTACCGCTTCGTCATTGTGGTTTTTCTGTCCCTGGAACATCGCAAATGCCGACTGGCTTTCGCGGTCAATATCTACCGCAAAATATTTTGAAGCCAGAATGGCCGTAGCCCGGTCGGTATATTTTTCTACTAAATGAAGTAACAGATTCCAGTAGGAATTTGCACCGCCACTGGAATAGATCCGGGATTCTTCCGTTAAAATACTGCCGTCGACCACCTCAACATCAGGATACATTTCCCGAAATTCATTTTGAAATCCCCAATGTGTCGAGCATTTTTTTCCGTCTAACAAACCGGTAGCGGCCAGTAAAAAAGCGCCCACGCAAAGGGAAGCTACTTCTGCCCCGTTTGCATACTGTTCTTTTATCCAGGGCACAACTTTTTCATTGGCTTCCACAGCCGTTTTCATATCTCCGAAAAGCGCCGGAATTACGATTAAGTCCGTTTTCCCGACATCCTCCAGCAGCTGGGTAGTATTGACCGTATAAAGGCCGTTATTGAGTGTTATCGTCTTTTTTAAACCGACCAGCTGTACATTAAACAAAGGCTGCCGACCTGATGCCGTCATGAATTGGTTTACTGCCGAAAACAAATACTGCGGATCTGCTATTGCCTGCAAAACAGCGGTTTCCGGAACTAAAATACTAACGTTTTTCATTGTAACAGGATTTATGCTGTAACAAATATAGCCTACATTTTGTCGCAAATGCCCTTTTAGTTGTCATTTTTACACAGTTTCATTTTGCCCGTTTCTGCGGAACTTTGTAATGTTATTAATCCCTTAAAAAATAAAAAAATGGCAACCGTATCTATTTACCTGAATTTTGAAGGCACTACAGAAGAGGCCTTTACCTTTTACAAATCTGTTTTTAAAACCGAATTTAACGGCGGCATTATGTATAACAAAGATATACCTGCCCATGAAGGAATGCCGCCTTTACCGGATGATGAGCTTAACAAGGTAATGCATGTTTCCCTGCCTGTTTTAGGAGGAATCAACATTATGGGTACAGACATGTTAGCGTCTATGGGGCATCAATTAATTGTAGGGAACAACACCACGATCAATCTGGAACCGGACAGCCGGGCAGAAACGGAACGATTGTTTAACGCCCTATCCGAAGGTGCTACCGATATCATGCCTTTGCAGAATATGTTCTGGGGCGCTTACTGGGGTTGCTGCCTGGATCGTTTTGGCATTCGCTGGATGTTTAATCACACACCGCAACAATAAAAAACAATATGGCACAGCTTCATCCCTATCTTACTTTTAACGGCAATTGCAATGAAGCCATGTCCTTTTACCGGGAATGCCTGGGTGGAAAATTAATGCTCCAGCGCATTAACGATGCTCCTTTATCGGAAAAAATGCCCGAAAAAATGCGCCAGTGCATTTTACAGGCGGTTTTAATTACCAAAACCTTTGTTTTAATGGGTACTGATATCGTGACTGAAAACGGGCTGAATAAAGGCAATTCGGTTTCTTTAGCCCTGCATTGCAGCAGTGAGGAAGAGATCCGGCATTATGCTGAAAAACTCGCCGCCGGAGGGCATATCCACCAGCCTTTAGCACAAAACGACCGGGAGGTACTGATCAGCGATATTACCGATCCGTTCGGCAATCACTGGCTTCTCTATTTTGACAAAAAACAAATTCTTTAAAAACACAACTATGGCACAATTACTTTATCCTTGTTTATGGTTTGATGGTCAGGCCAAAGCAGCAGCCGCTTATTATTGTTCCGTTTTTCCCAATTCTGAAATAACCAGTGAAAACCCGATGGTTGTCCGGTTTGAGCTGAACGGCTTTCCGTTTATGGGACTCAACGGAGGTCCGCAATATGAGTTCTCTCCTGCCAATTCCTATGTCCTGGAATGCGATACCCAGGAAGAAATTGATTACTACTGGGAAAAACTGGGAGCCGGTGGCGTTTACAATCAATGTGGATGGCTGAACGATCAGTTTGGTGTTTCCTGGCAAATCGTGCCGGCTGTTTTAGCACAGCTGATGGCTGATCCGGAAAAAGCTCCGAGAGTCATTGCCGCATTTATGCAGATGACAAAATTTGATATTGAGAAATTACAAACCGCTTAAACCATTTATTATGAATTCATCAAAAACAAACCGAATCCTTTTCTGGTCGGCAACAATTTTAATCTTCCTGTTCGAAGGCGTAATGCCGGCACTAACGTCACAAACAGCACTGGCAAAAGAAGGTATCCGGCATTTGGGTTATCCGGAATATTTTGGCAATGCCTTAGTGGTTTTTAAAATCCTGGGCGTTATCATACTTATCGTTCCAAAAGCACCGAAACGCCTGAAAGAATGGGCCTACGCCGGTTTTACATTTGATTTTCTATTTGCCTCCATCAGTCATTTTGCCGTAGACGGATTGCATTTTGAGACCTTTTTCCCATTAATCGTTTTAGCCGTTTTAATGGTATCCTATATTTTCTATCATAAGAGCAGCACTGTTACAAACCTTAAAAATAATTAACGATGGCCTTTCAAGCGTATTTAGACAATATCCGGGCGAAAACCGGCAAAACGACTGCCGATTTTCAGGCAATAGCCGAAGAAAAAGGATTTACCGAAAACGGGCAGATCAAAAAAGAGATAAAGGCAACACAAATTACAGACTGGCTTAAAGACGAATATGGCTTAGGCCATGGCCATGCTATGGCTGTCTATGCTTTTCTTAAAGGGAAAAGGGAATAAAACTATTATGGATTGATTCTTACAGAAAAAGCAGCGATAATCAGGCCTACTGGCATTTATTCAGCCAGCTTACTATTTTACCAATATCGCTTTCAAGTTTAAATCCGGCATTTGGATCGCTTTCGTTCAGGGAGCTTAAAACTTTCCGGGCATAGTCATTCAGTAAAATTTCGATTGCTGTTTGCTGATATCCCTGTTTAAAGTATAATTGTATTTGAGGTTGTTTCCCGGCATGTATTACAACAGCGGCATATCCGATTACTTCTTTGTTATATTCGGCTAAGGCTATAGGCAATCCAAAGTCTTCCGTAAGCAGTAATCTGCTGTTTTGAGGTGTCGTATTCGTATCCGAAACATTGGTGTGTTTTTCTTTGTAAAGGGATTGAATGTGGTGTAAATCGGACAGGTACACCCGCCTGATTTTTGTTTTTTCTATTATATCGTTTTGTGTATTCATGCCATTTTTATGAATATAAAAGTCTTTATAACTCTGATGCCCAGTTTTTGTATATGCTGTATGCCTGCAACAGTACTCCGGTGCAACCGATAAAAACCGGCAGTACACCAAACCTTACAGCATATACGAAATAGAGGAATATTACTGTTTGTCGTTTAGCAATAATTCCATCTGGATATTAGCCCTTTTATAGGGTGTTGGACGTCCCGATATTTTCTGAAAGCCCATTTTATAGTACAGGTTGATCGCCGGTTTTAGAATGGTATTGCTTTCCAGGAATATTTTTGATGCCCCCAATTTTTCAGCTTCCTTAATAATGGCCTGCCCCAATAGCCATCCAATATTTTTCCCCTGAGCTTTGGGCGATACTGCCATTTTTGCCATTTCAAAATCATAGTCCGGATCCTCCATTTTGATTAAGGCACAAACGCCTAATGGTTCACCGTCGTAAAGCGCGACAACAATTTTCCCGCCTTTGTTTAGTATATATTCCTCCGGATTGTCCAATGCCTTATAATCGGCTTCTTCCATTTCAAAATAGGAGGAAATCCATTCTTCGTTAAGCGCTCTAAAAGCCGATTGGTATTGGGGCGCATATTCCACGACCTGCACCTTTTGGCTTTCGCGTAATTTTTTTTGCTCCTGTACTCTTTTAAAGATCGATTTTTGTTCCAGTAAAAACTCCCATTCTGCAAGCGCTTCCCAAAGGTTGTGTGTGGCTTCCGCAATAACACCGTCAATCGCAGCATCAATATCGGCCGATTGTACGTTTATTATTTTGTAGGCTACTTCTTTGCCTTTTTCGGTTAATCCTGCTAAATTCCTGCGTTTGTCTTCCGATTTCAGATTGTCCATCACCAAGCCGGCTTTTGCCATCTCCTTAATGATCTTTGTAACAGACGGCTGCGAATGCCCGATTTGTTCCGCTATTTCGGTAATGGTTCTTTCCCCGTCTTCCGACAAAATAAATAATACGGGAAACCACTTTGGCGAAAAGTCCACATCATACATCTCGTATATTTTTGCGGCATCTTCGGTCACTTTTGCCGTTAGCAAACGCAGTCTGCTGCCCAACGCCATTTTTCCTGTTCTGTTAAATAATTCCATACTGTATTTTTTAATTTGCTTTTTATGTTTTTCCCCTTCCGTTTCTGTCCGGGAGATGCTTTGTTATCATATAACAGACCTAAGGTTCTTTCTTCTTACTTATTGATAGATTAAATTATGACAACCTCAACTATATACCTACTTATATAACCAGTTATGCAAATGTAAATAAAAAATTGAAATGTCCAAATAATGCAATTAAATTTGAAACAAAAGATCGTACTAAGCTATCTGTTTTTGAGTTTTTAAAGGTCTTGAGTACCGTCGTGGAAGACCAATTTAGGTATAGCTCAATACCAGAAAGTCAGCCCTGTTAAATACGGCTGAATTTTAAATGGCACTGATCTCAAAGGAACTTTTTCTATAAGTCAGAATCTGTTATGCTTCTAATTATCTTCGCCGGATTTCCACCCACTATGGTATTTGAAGGTACATTTTTCAGAACTACAGATCCGGCAGCTATGATGGAGTTATCTCCGATTTCAACACCACCAACTATAGCCACGTGTCCGCCTATCCATACATTATTTCCTATTATAATCGGACGGGCATTTCCCGACTTGTGTCTTTCTATAGGATGAATATTATGACCGGCTGTGTATATTCCCACGTTAGGAGCGATAAGACAATTGTCGCCGATCCGTACTTCGGCCATATCCAGAATCGTACAGTTAAATCCGGCATAAAAGTTTTTACCTACATGGATATTGTATCCCAGATCGCAATGAAAATTATGTTCAATAGTAATTCCTTCTCCAACGGAGCCTAATAATTCCGTAAGTATCGATTTCTTTAATGTATCATTATCGTAATCGGCCGTGTTAAAACTCTGGATTAATTTGCCGGCTCTTTTAAAATCAGCTGATAGTGATTGATCACCTCTTATATATACAACTTTATCTTTCATTTTATCTGGAATTATTTTCTGCAAAGGTAAAATTTTGTATTTAATAAACTTTTCAGGATCAGGTTACGTTGTGGAAAAGGCGAACCGTCATTCAATTTAGTTGAATAAAAACAAATTGGACACCTAACGTAAATTCCCTTTCACAGTAATGAGATTAAAAAGTATTCCTGGTTGATGGCTGAGCTTCTTAATGATGATCGTATCGACCGGATAAAAAACGCTAAATAAATCCGGATTGATAAATGGAAACACCTCATAAAAAGGATGAGGTATTTTTGTTTTTAACATAGATGGCATTAATCAAGGTAAGGGATGAATAATTGTATAAATTTGCATGGTTGTAATCTCTGTTGATTATGTTTAGACACTTAGGTAAAAACCGGACTTATTCCCATAATCTGAAATTAGCATCCATGCTATCTATTGTAGCAGGGATTGTGAATGTAACCGGAGTGATGTCAATCAAAGTACTTACTACCAATGTAACAGGTCATTTTGCTTATTTTTCAGAAGAAGTCGTGCTCCAAAATTATCCAACAGCTACTATTTTTCTATTATACATCCTGTTTTTTCTTTTGGGAGCTTTTTGTACGGGTGTACTTATTGAAATGTTTATGAGAAAGAATTTAGCCGTTTCTTATCTTATTCCAATGTTTATTGAGATGATAATCTTATTATTGGTATCGTTATTGGGATTTGATTTTTGGGGTTCACATGTTATAGCCTGCCTGCTGTTGTTTGCTATGGGACTTCAAAACGCACTTGTTACCAAGGTATCACATTCTGTGGTAAGGACAACACATCTGACCGGTCTGTTTACCGACTTGGGGATTGAACTATCGCAATTGATCTTTTATCGGTCGGATATGTTCAGTTATAAGAAGATCAGGCAAAGCATCAACCTGAAGCTGATTATTATTTTTTGCTTCTTTTCGGGATGTCTTCTGGGTGGTGTATTGTATCACACCTTAGCACTGAAAACTTTGCTGATAGCAGTTTTGGTACTTCTGGCAGCATTATATTATGACTACGTGAGATTAAGATATTACCATTTAAAAAGAAAGTTTAAACACTAACAATTGAGATAAAATATTTACTAATTTTTAATACAGAGAAATGATTATGTCTGAAGAAATGAAAGATTGTCCGCAATGTGGATCAGCTTATGGCTATTACCTGAATGATGAGCTATATGCCTGTCCAGAGTGCAGCCATGAGTGGAACCCAATAGCATTAGCAGAAGAAGGTAAGTTGGTTGTAAAAGATTCCAACGGGAACATTTTACAGGATGGCGATTCGGTGATCGTAATAAAAAACTTGCCGGTTAAAGGAGCTTCCGGGCCGGTCAAAGCGGGAACCAAGGTAAAGAACATTAGACTTGTGGACGGCGATCATAATATTGACTGCAAGATCGATGGTTTTGGAGCCATGGGACTAAAGTCTGAATTTGTTAGAAAAGCGTAGTAACAATATTACAATAGAACAGCCAGTATATTTATGATAAACTGACAATGCTGATTCATCAATTTAATATTGTAGGTTGCGCTTATATAAAAAGGCAAGAAAATATATCTTGCCTTTTTATAGTTTTAGCTTTTACTGTTTTCTTCAGGCGATCAGCCCATTTTTAATCTTTCTTCTTCTTTGAGTTATCTTCTGCATGATTTTTCCGATTTTTATGCTCAGCATGAAATTACAATATACGGTAACCCATTCCACAAAACTACTTTTTCAGGGTAAGTAGTTACAGATACCGGAGTTTCATTTCTTCCATGTCCAGATACATCAAATGCTTGCGGATGATCTCTTCATTCAGTGTTGCTTCTGCCCTGTTCTTGTCATGCAGCCATTCCCGTTGCCGGTTAATGATATCCATATATACTGCCTTGCATTTTTCCGACATTTGATCATTATCGGCAATCAGGCTGTTATGTTCCCATTTAAGTGCCATTTGCTGCAGTACCGGCTCCGTGTTGAGCTGTTCGTTATAATTGGTTCGCAAATGCAAAAGCGCATGTTCTGCTAATTGCCTTTTGATCTGGTGTTCAATCTCCTCTTCCGGCAGGTGCTGGTCCGGATCCGGCATGTTGATTTTCCGGATGAGATACGGCAGGGTCAGTCCCTGAACCAGTAACGTTAACAGTATTACCACAAAGGTGATAAACAGGATCAGGTTACGCTGTGGAAAAGGTGAACCGTCGTCCAGTTTTAGCGGAATCGACAAAGCAGCTGCCAGCGAAACCACTCCGCGCATTCCCGTCCAGCCTATCAGCAGCGGCACTTTATAGCCCGGACTTCGCCTGTCGGCCACTGTAATAAAATTACGGGCAATAAGCGTTACCACAACTGCACCATAGGACGCTATAATCCGGCCTACGATCAGCACCACGGTGATCAATACACCATACCCCACAGCTGTTGCAATACTCACGCCTTCCAATCCGGCGGTAATCTCCGGCAAATCCAGTCCGATCAGGATAAACACCAGTCCGTTTAATATAAAACAAAAACTTTCCCACACATTAACGCCTCTTAGCCGTGAAGTGCCGCTAAGAAACAAATGCCGGTTATTCGACAACAGTAAACCGCCGCTCACAACTGCCAACACCCCCGAACTATGCACTTCCTCTGCCGCAAGATACATGATATACGGCGCTACCATCGTTAGCACTATATCCATATTTGCATCCGTTGGCAGATATTTATGGGCTTTCATAAAAATCCATCCGGTAAGCAATCCTACACCCAGTCCGCCAATTACCATCCATCCGAAACTCAGGGCTGCTTCGTGCCAGACAAACTGACCGGTCGCTACGGCAACCATTGCAAAACGGAAAATAATTAAGGAGGACGCATCGTTTAACAGACTTTCGCCTTCCAATATTGACGATACACGGCGCGGTACTTTTACAAACTTCAAAATGGCTCCGGCACTAACGGCATCGGGCGGTGATACAATTCCGCCCAGTAAAAAGCCCAAGGCCAGCGAAAAGCCGGGTATAAAATAATTAGCGACTAAAGCCACCGAAATAGCCGTCAGAAACACCACCACAAAGGCAAAGCTGACAATAATTCTGCGCCAGCGCCACATTTCTTTCCAGGAAACCGTCCAGGCAGCTTCATATAACAACGGTGGTAAAAAGATAAAGAAAATCAGCTCCGGATTGATATGCAAAGCCGGTATGCCGGGAATAAAACTAATCGCCAGTCCCGCCACTACCAACAGCACCGGATAGGCAATCTTTACTTTATTGGCCAGCATAATGAGCAGTACAATCGCTACAAGCAAACTCAGGTAAAATGGTAAATGCGCTATCATGGGGATCAGGTGTTAGGTAATATAAAGATAAAAATTGTAATTATTCTCCGGGCATTTTTTTATAGCACAAGCATGGCCCCGCAAAAGTTAAATAGTCCAAATATATTTGCCTTTTGCTTTTTGCTCCTTGCTTTTTGCTTTTTGCTTTTTGTCTATTTGCTTTTTGTCTATTTGCTTTTTGTCTATTTGCTTTTTGCCTATTTGCCTATTTGCCTCTTCACATCCCACTACTCCCCCTCAAAAGCCCCTTTCATATCTTCAAATGCCCAGGCGGCCATTGCGCTGATAATCGGCTGTAAAGCATGTCCGGAATTGGTTAACCGATACGTTACAAAAGGCGGAACCACCGGTCTTGCTTCCCGGATGATCAGTTTATCGGCTTCAAGCTGTTTTAAATGCTGAATCAGCATTTTTTCAGTGATCGCCGGAATGGCGCGCTTCAGTTCACTATATCTTTTATCGCCGGAAGTAAGATGATAGAGGATAATCGGTTTCCAGTAACCGCCTATTCTTTCCATTACATAAGTTACCGGACATTCCGCCAGGGCAAAACGCTTGTTTTCCTGTATGGTCGATGATTCTTTAATTGCTGTCATAATACATACTTTAGGGTAAGTACTTGTATAAAAGTAAGTACAAAGATACCTTTGTATGACAAATAAAAAAACAAAATATCATGAAAATTACAATTGCAGGTTCTCTTGGAAATATCGGTAAACCCTTAACCCAAAAACTGGTTGGTGAAGGCCATGCCGTAACGGTTATCACCAGCAGCGCAAACAGAGAGGCGGAAATAGAAAACTTAGGAGCAAAAGCAGCCGTAGGTTCCGTTAGTGATGCCACTTTTTTACAGCAGGCTTTTCACGGTGCCGATGCCGTTTTTTCGATGACACCTCCCAATATGGGCGGCAGCAACATCATTACAAACACGGTAAACGCCGGTAAAGCATTGGCTGCAGCCATAAAAGAATCGGGCGTAAAACGCGTAGTGATGCTGAGCAGTATTGGGGCCGATTTACCGGACGGAAACGGGCCGATCCAATCGCTATATCATATTGAGCAGCTGTTTAACGAACTGGATGCAGTAGCGATTACCTATCTGCGTGCCGGATATTTCTACACCAATTTTTACAATGATGTGCCGATGATCAAAGGCATGAACATTATGGGCGGTAACATGGAAGCCAATACGACTTTACCGCTGGTACATCCAACGGATATTGCGGTGGCTGCGGCAGAAGCTTTACAGCAGGAATCTACCGGTAAAAACATCCGTTATGTTGTAAGCGATGTAACAACTCCGGCGCAATTAGCCGCTACACTGGGAGCAGCCATAGCCAAACCGGTATTACCCTGGGTAACGTTTACAGACGAACAGGCACTGGAAGGTATGCAACAGGCCGGAGTACCGAAAGAAATTGCGGAACTGTATACCGAAATGGGTGCCGGATTGCGAAACGGAGCGATCCAGCATGATTTTATCCAACAGGGCAGCGTGGTAACCGGAGCCATAAAACCGGAAGATTTCGCCAAAGAATTTGCTTCAAAATTCTAATTTCCGATTCCCGTTAAACAAAAAAGGAAAGCCTGTGACTTTCCTTTTTTTATTTATAATGAGTCCTTTTAGTTTTTTAATGATGCCATATCAATCACAAAACGGTAACGCACATCGCTTTTCAGCATGCGTTCATAAGCTTCGTTAATATCCTGCATTTTGATGATCTCAATATCCGAAACGATATTGTGCTCTCCGCAGAAATCCAGTAATTCCTGAGTTTCAGCGATGCCGCCAATAACAGAGCCGGCAACCGATTTTCTGCCTAAAATCATCGGAACGGTGTTCAGCATCGGGTTAAGATCCCCTAAATAGCCTACCAATACAATTGTACCGTTAATGTTTAAGGTTGGGATATAATGGTTTACATCATGTACATAAGGAACGGTATCGATAATTAAGTCGAATTTGCCGCCTACCTCAGCCATTTGTGCCTCACTTGTTGAAATGATTACCTGATCGGCGCCCAGTTCCAAAGCGTCTTTTTCTTTTTCCGGAGAACGGGAAAACAATGTTACATGAGCCCCAAGTCCTTTTGCTAATTTGATAGCCATGTGTCCCAGTCCGCCTAATCCCACTACAGCCACTTTACTGTCCTTTCCTACTTTCCAGTGTTTTAATGGCGACCAGGTGGTAATTCCGGCGCATAATAACGGTGCTGCCGCGGCCAGATTCAGGTTTTTAGGCACTTTTAATACAAAATGCTGGTCGACTACCACTTTTTCGGAATAACCGCCAAAAGTCTGCTGGTTCAGATGTTTGTCTTTACCGTTGTAGGTACCTGTAAATCCCGGAATACAGTATTGTTCCAGATCGTTTTTACATTGCTCGCATTCTCTGCAGGAATCGACCAAACAACCAACCGCAGCGATATCGCCTACTTTAAATTTGGTTACTCCGCTACCTACACTGCTCACTCTACCTACGATTTCATGTCCCGGAACAGCCGGATAAATCGTACCGCCCCAGTCGTTGCGTGCCGTGTGCAGATCGGAATGACAAACGCCGCAATACAGGATTTCGATTTCCACATCGTTAGCCGTTACGGTTCTGCGGTCGATACTTAGTTGTGCTATTGCTGCATCGGGAGCCTGTGTCCCGTATGCTTTTACGGTGAATTTTTCCATTGTTTTTCTGTTTATTGCTTGTTGTTTTCTATAGAATTATTGTATGCTGTTGTATTCTTCATCGGTTACCGGTTCCAGCCAGACCACATTTTCTTCCCCTTTATAACTGGTAATCGCAATATGGGTAAAATGACTGCCGGATGCCGCTCCGTGCCAGTGCTCAACATTTGCCGGAATATTGACCGTATCGCCTTTTGCAATAGCAATTGCCGGTTTCCCTTTTTCCTGATAAAAACCGCTTCCTTCGGTTACCAGTAATACCTGCCCGGCAGGATGCGTGTGCCAGTTGGTTCTGGCAGCCGGTTCAAACTGCACATTGGCAATGGAATAGTTTACATCACCTCCTTTTTGGATTAATATTTTAACCCGGGTGGTACCCGAAAAATAAGCGGCAGAACCTCTTTCTCCTGTTGGAAAAATAGCCTTTTCATTAGTGCTGTTGGCATTCATATTGATATTTTTTGAAGGGTTACAGGATGGTAAAAAGTGTACGAAGGCGGCGAAAAGTACAAACCGGATAAATTGTTTTTGCATACATGTTATTTTAGTGATTCTACCTGTTGTCCGCTTCTTTGGGACCCGCAGAAAATTAGTTTGAAACCAATCTCCGTATCGCGTTCCTTTTAACATCGGTACAAAATTCTTACCTATTTACCAATCTTTTGTTATACCGATTACAGTATTGCATACCAATATTACTGATTGCGGTTTACCACTAAAAAACCTATCCTTAAATGTACTAATTTTGATTTGTTTAAAATGGTAAAGTGATGGACAAAGTTTTAAGATTGGATCATGTAGGCGATTATAATAAGCTTTTAGGACAGGAAACACTGCATCCGTTAGTCAGCGTGATTGATCTGTCAAAATCGGAACCGCGCCCGCATCAAAGGATGAATTTCGGTTTTTATACCATTTACTTAAAAGACATCCATTGCGGCGATATGCGCTACGGCTGTAATTATTATGACTACCAGGAAGGAACGCTGGTTTTTTTAGGTCCCGGACAGGTTATCGGTATTGAAAATAACGGCCAGCATTACCAGCCGCAGGGCTATGCGCTGACGTTTCATCCGGATCTGATTCACGGCACTTCACTGGGCCGCAATATCAACGATTATACCTTTTTTTCGTATGAAGTGTTTGAAGCGCTTCATTTATCGGAAACGGAGCGAAAAGTGATTGTGGACTGCCTTTCTAAAATCCAGTTTGAACTGGAACATGCCATTGACAAACACAGCAAAAAACTGATCGTCAGCAATATTGAACTGTTCCTGAATTACTGCGTTCGTTTTTATGACCGCCAATTCGTAACCCGTGACCATGTTCATAAAGGATTACTGGAACGTTTTGAAAATCTGCTTCACGGTTATTTCCAATCCGATAAACCGCAGCGACTGGGTTTACCGTCTGTAGCCTATTGTGCGGCACAACTGCATCTATCTGCCAATTATTTTGGTGACCTGATCAAAAAGGAAACCGGTAAATCGGCTCAGGAGTATATTCAGCTAAAACTGATGGATCTGGCAAAAGAAAAGATCTTTGATACCAACAAATCTGTAAGTGAGATCGCCTATGAACTGGGTTTTAAATATCCGCAGCATTTTAGCCGGTTGTTTAAAAAACGTATGGGGTATTCGCCTAATGAATACCGGGTGATGAATAACTAACGGATTAGCAATAGAAAAAATGCGATTATTTTAAACATAGCCTTCCCGATTTTTCAGCTCACTTAATTCTATTTTTTATACAGCTGTAAATTTCAATTAAGCAATAAGAATCTTATTCGTAACCTTTTTTATATACAAGAGCTACTTATTGATTCCTTTTATTTTTCATCTTTATATAAATTACAATAACCTGAGAAATAATTATCAATACAGGCATAACATATAAGTTTATATAAAGCATATATACTATACACAACAGTATCATAATTAAGGGTATAATTAACCAAGCATGTTTCATCACATCAACAATTGATTTACGAAATTGTTCATTATTTTATACCGAAACAAATATTTAGCTACGCAAATCTACTCATGATAAAAAAAATCACTTTGATGCATCAGAAATAATGAAACCGGCTATCAAAATACCTTTCAAGTATCCGGAAATCTTTTCTTAAATGCCCACATTTGATAATCAACATTGGGTAAACCAATTGTTGCTCTTATGGAATCGAGTTTTTTAGGATATGCTAACCCCGGTTGTATAATTGTTCCGTAAATTGATTTTTTCTTTTCTAAATAAGTTCTATCCACTATTATGGCATACTCTTCCGGTGCTAATTTTCCATTAACCATATTGTCATACAACATTTTTAAGTATTTCTTCTTAAAACTGTCTTTTTGATGCATAAATATTATCATAAAATTAACCGGTACTTCTTCAAAGCTTCCCGTACTTCCTATTACCTGATAATCAGGATATCCATATTTAGCAATTATCTCTTTTATTTCTTTTTTATGCTTTTTCTGGTAAAACCTCATTGTTACATAATCCAATTCAGGCACTCTGGCCGCTTCATCTTCCTTAAACATTCTTTCTATTCTATTTCGTAAAACCGGGTCAAATTGTTTAAAATATTCTTTCCTTAGATTTCTTTTTTCTTCAATCGTTAACAGATTATATTTTATAAGTACTTTCCCAATACTATCTCTTTTAGGATGCGTAATTCCTATTCCGCCAAATTTAGAATACCCTTTTCTTATTTTTGTTTCAATATTATCAGTATTGCCCGTTAATACCGAGCATGCTATATAAGTAGAATATTCATTGATATTTTCAGTCTCATGCGGCTCGTACTTTTGAAACAAACTATCTAAAATATTATAGCTTTTCTGGAAATTATTAGTCAGAAACAAACTGTCTGCCTTATATACCTGTGAATAATAAGGAATGTAATTTACATCCGAAGCATTGTTCGTTTTGTTTATTGAGGTTTTACAGGATAACAGCGTTACAATAAAACCAACTATAAATAATTTTTTATTTTTTAAAGAGAAAAACATACTATTACTATTTAGAATATTTTATTGTTACATTTTAATATTTTAAGAAAAATTACACTCAACATAGTTAAATAGGACAATTCGCTCTATTTTTTTCATTATTATCAATAATTACATAACAAAAATGCGCATTATACTATACTGAAACAAATATTTAACTACGCAAATCTACTCATGGTAAAAAAACGTACTATTAAAGCGTAAAAATTTTACCTAAATAATCCTTATTTTAACTACGCATCAGAATTATATATTTAATTTTAATTCATAACCTTATCCTATTACAAACACCCCTTTAAACCTTGAAAAAACTATTCCCGATTTTATTCTTGATACTTCTGACGGGTTGTTTACAGACAACCGTTCTTAAAAACGGCTATTCACAAGCTCCGGTTAATCCTAAAGTATTTCAGAATAAAGCCAGTTTTGACAAATCGATACTGGCGCAAATTGACACCACCGTAATCTATGAAGAGTTCCTTCCGGTTTATTACAATGGCAGTGTACAACAACAAAATATCTTAGCGCGAAACAATCATAACAACCGTAATACAACTTATGGCGTTTACCGGTTTTACGGAAACGGCAATTACAACCTGTTTCATTTGGACAGAAACGACTCGGTACTGACCCAAAACATGTTCGATCCTGCTTATACCGGGTGGAGAGGAGTCCTTTATCTAAAAAAAGGCAAAATTACCGGAGATTTGATTACCCAAACCGGACAGCTTGGCTGGCAAATTGGAAAACAGACACAGGAATTCACTGCTCATGGTGATACGCTTTATGTTACCGCAAAAAACCGCTATGTTTATATCAAAAGATCCATAAACCCGGAACTTTTAAAACAGCATTCCAATTGGTAAACGGCTAATTTCCCTGAAAGAGGTTTATGAAAAAAAAGCGGTAACGGCCTTTCTCGATATACTGATCCGGCTGAACAAGGCATAAAATCAGCTACATACCCTTCCGGCCGGAAAAAGGTTTGTCAAAGACCGCTGCAATACCCCTGAACTTTTGTAACTTGACACTGAAATTACAACCCTTTATTTTAATCAAATGACGACGCTGCACCATTTAAACTGTTTAAAGATTGTTTCTCCGGTTAACGATAATGTTATCGGACATTGTTTATTACTTGAAAATAATGCGGAACTGTATCTTGTTGATACCGGAATCGGGTTATTGGATACCCAAAAGCCGGACGAACGAATCGGACAGCCGTTGATTGATATTGTGGGTTTTCAGTTTAACGAAGCGCGTACGGCCATAAAACAGATCGAACAGCTCGGGCTCGATCCGGACAAGGTTACCCATTGCGTGATTACGCATCTGGATCCGGATCATATCGGCGGACTTGCCGATTTCCCGAATGCGGTCGTGCATGTAGGAGTAGAAGAATATCAAAATTTTAAAAGCGGAAATCCGAGATATTTACCGCAGCAGCTGGATCATAACCCAACCATTGTAACCTATGCCGGAAGCACAGCAACCTGGTTTGGCTTTGAAGCCCGTAAAGTAAACCTGAATTCCGATACGGAGCTATACCTTATCCCTCTTTTCGGACATACCCTCGGACATTGCGGTGTGGCGCTACAACACGAATCCGGATGGTTATTCTATATCGGGGATGCTTATTATATGAAAGTGGAACTGACCGATGCGGAACATCCGGTAAATGAGTTAGCCAGAATGAGAGCTGATAATGATGGCCTGCGAATCGAAACACTAAACCGCATTCGTGCCTTTGTTTCGGAACATCCGGAAATAACCGTTTTTGGCTATCATGATATCGCCGAATTCCAACCGGCCGGAATAGTACTATAACGGAAATTTTATCCCTTTGCCATTATGAAACATGCAAAGCCTCTACATCCTGATTTCCTGTATTTTCTGGAGTTAAAAGAAACAAACATACAGGAATTGTTTCACGATCTGAGAGCCTGTATACTGGAATTATATCCCGAAAGCAATGAATTGCTGTATCATACGCATGCGCTCACTACTGTATTTTCCGTTTCCGACACACTTTCGGATGCTTTCTGCATGCTGCCCATCTATACCAGTCACCTGAATTTAGGTTTTAATAAAGGAACGCTGCTGCCCGATCCGGACAAATTATTAACCGGTACGGGGAAACTGATCCGGCATATTCCGGTGAGTACTGCCGAAGATTACCGAAACGAAAAAGTTAAGGCATTGCTGCTGTCGGCTATTGAACTGGCCATTCAGGACAGGAACAAGCCGGCTTCCGTTACCGGTTCTTCCATTTCCAGAATCAGCAGGAAATAATACCGACACTTATAAAGTAAGCTGGTAAACACGGGATTCTTCTTCCCAGGGATGATACCCCTGACCGATATAGCGGAACCCCATTTTTTCATAATACCCCACATGGTCGGTACTAAGGTTTAAGTATTTAAAACCAAATTTACGGGTGTCCTCTTTTGCTTTTTCAACCAGTAAGGCTCCATAATTATTGCCGCGGTGTGTCGCTTCAATAAAAATAGCACAAACCCACGGGTACAGCTCTCCCCTGCTGATAAAATCGTTGGTGATCAGTCCGGCACAGCCGATAATCACCGCATCCTTTTCCAGTAAATACCATTGTGGCAAATCCTGTTCGGCATGGATACAATGCGTGATGCAGTCTTCATATATAACAGGCGATACTTCCTGCCATGCCTGCTGTAAATAGTGTATTGCTTTATCTTTATATTCGGGGTTTTCCCGGACGGATATTATTTTCATCTGTTTTTAATTGTTATGATGCTTAATGCTGATTTCTTATAAATATACAAAAAACCTGATCCGGACACACCCAGTAAGGAGCATTAACTGGATATGCCGGAAAAGGAATTTTGTGTTTCAGAGCCTAATTAACACCACCTCCAAGGGCTCTGTACAAATCGCCGGACGCATTTAGCTTTTCCAGTTTGAGGTTAATGACTTCCAGATCGTTTTGAAGGGCGTTATTCTGGGCTGTAATAACTTCCAGATAAGTTGCCATACCGCTTTTATAAAGCAGCATCGCTCCTTTTGTCGCTTTCTCTAAAGAAGCCGTTTTCTGGTCTATCAGCTGTAGGCGTTCTTTGGCATATTTTATTTTTGACAAGGCGTCAGATACTTCCCCAACGGCAACCAGAAACGATTGTTTAAACTGTATCGCCGCTTTTTCCTGTTCCAGCTGAGCCACCTGATAGGCGGTGCGCAGCGTTCGTTTTTGGAAAATTGGCTGCACCAGATTCGCCGCTATATTTTTGGTAACCGAACCCGGAAAGTCAAACCAACTATCAAATTCAAACGAATTGACACCTATTTGCGGGGTAATGCTCAGCCTCGGATACATGGCTGCTTTTGCCAGTCCGGTTTTTGCCGTAGCAGACATTACCGCAAATTCTGCTGCTTTTACATCCGGTCTCCGGCTTAAAAGTGCCGCCGGAACACCTGCGTCAAAAACATCATGCAGTGCATTCACATCCAGGCTGCCCGAACGCTGTATGCTGTCCGGATAGTCGCCACACAAAATCCGCAGGGCATTTTCCTGCACCGCTATATTTGTTTTCGCCAGCGGTACGAGCAATTCAGCTGTTTTTTTCTGTGCTTCGGCCTGATCGACTGCCAGCGAATTGATATTCCCGGATTTGTACTGCAATTGCATCATTGCTAAAGTATTGTCTGATAGTTCAATATTTTTCTCAGCAATTTTGAGCTGCTCATCCAGTCCCAAAAGGTTGTAATATGCCTGTGCCACCTGGACAATGATCCTGGTTTTTAATGCCGAAAGGTTTTCTTTCTGGGCAAAATAACCCGCTCTGGCATCTCTTTTCTGCAAAGCTGCCTTGCCCCAGATATCGGCTTCCCACGAAAGACTCAGGTTTGCACTATAATCATCCAGATAGTTTTTCCCGGTAAACTGCTCGCTTAACGAGCCGTTTAAAGAGTTTCTGGACTGATAGGTCCGGTTTGCCCCGGTTGAAAATTCCAATGTGGGCATCAGTGAATGCTTCGCCTGTTTATAGGCCAGGTCCAGCTGTTCCATACTTTTAACAGCCGTAAGCACTTCGTTGTTTTTGGCCAGTGCCTTTTCGATAAGTTCTGCCAGCAAAGGATCTTTATAAAAGCTTTTCCACGGCAGTAAAAGGGTATCCCCCGTTACCGCAAGCTGTTCCCGGTATTGTTCCGGAGTGTTTAAATCCGTACGGGCATATTTTTTACCCACCACACAGGACGATGCAATCATGGCGGTACATAAGGCAATCGCTATATTGTTTACTATTTTCATTAGTTTCTGTTTATAGTCTGATTCATTTTGTTGTTACCGGAAATCTTTTCCTGTAAATACTGGAAGAATATAAAGAGCAACGGTATGACAAAAACACCTAATACCACTCCGCTTAACATTCCTATCGCAGCACTTATACTGATGGATTTATTTCCTACTGCGGTACCTCCTGTGGCAAACATCAGCGGTATCATTCCCACAATAAAAGCCAGTGAGGTCATGATAATCGGGCGCAGCCTGGATCTCGCCCCTTCAATCGCGGCTTCAATGATCGATAATCCCGATTTTCGCCTTTGCAATGCAAATTCCACAATCAGGATGGCATTTTTGGCCAACAGTCCTACCAGCATGATCAATCCTACCTGTACATAAATGTTGTTATCCAGTCCTACCGTTTTAATTCCGGCAAAAGCCCCCAATATTCCCGTTGGTATGGACAGTAATACCGCCAATGGCAGTAAATAGCTTTCATACTGTGCAGCCAGCAGGAAGAATACAAATAGCAGACACAATCCGAAGATGGCTACCGTCTGGTTACCTGCCGATTTTTCTTCTAAACTCAATCCGGTCCATTCATAAGTATAATCAGACGGAAGCGTGTCCAGTACTTTTTCAAGATTACCCATAATTTCTCCGTTACTATAACCCGGTAAGGCTACAGCTGTAATACTAACGGAGTTGTACAGGTTATAGCGGTTCACCGATTCCGGTCCATACACCTTTTTCAGGGTAACCAGGGCTTTAACCGGTACCATTTCCATTTTGGCGTTGCGTACGAATATTTCATTAAAAGCGGCTTCATCAGTTCGGAAGATACCATCTGCCTTAACATTCACACGGTAAAATTTCCCGAAACGGGTAAAGTCAGCCGACTGATCTCCTGCAAAATAGGTCTGAATATTGTTTAACAGATCCCGGACGCTTACGCCCATCAGCTTCGCTTTGTCTTCATCAACTTCCAGTTCCAGCTGCGGATAATCGGCACGGAAAGTGGTATAAGCAAATTGCACACCCGGCTGCTGCATAATCTGTCCGATTACTTTATCGGCCATCGCTTTCAGTACCGCCGGATCACGTGCCGTCCGGTCCTGTAACACGATTTCGGCACCACTGGTTACTCCGAATCCTTCTACCGGAGGCATACGCAGTACCATGATCGAACCTTCTTTTATCGTGGACAATCTGGCGTTGACATCATTTAAAATGGCTTCAATATCTTTTACCGCTCCCCTGTCTTTTTTCGGTTTCAGTTTTAAGAATCCTAATCCGTAAGCCGGGCTTGCACTGTTGCTCAGGATGTTAAATCCGGTAATACTGGTATGGTTGTCAAAGGCTTCCATTCCGTCCAGTGTTTTTTCAATTTTCTTAACCACTTCGGTTGTACGGTCCAGGGCAGTTCCCGGCGGCATCGACAAGCTGTAGATCATAAATCCGTCGTCTTCCAGCGGTACAAAACTCTTTGGCGTGCTCATCATCATCAGGAAAGCAACCGCACTCACAATTGTTACCAGACCGGCTGCCAGCCATTTTCTGTTAATCAGGAAACGAACACCTTTAATGTATTTCCCGGTCAGGTTGTTGAAACCGGTATTGAACCCGGTGAAAAAACGCTGCTTAAAGCTTGTTTCCGGCACCGCATCATGGTGGTTTCCGCTGTGATTATTCTTTAGCAATAAGGCACATAAAGCCGGCGTCAGCGTTAATGCATTTACTGCCGAAATGATAATGGCAATGGCTAAAGTATAGGCAAACTGCTTATAGAAAATCCCCGATGATCCGGTCATAAAACCGATAGGAATAAATACCGCAGCCATAACCAGTGTAATCGAGATTACCGCCCCGGTAATTTCCGACATGGCCGTATGGGTAGCCTCTTTAGCCGTAAGGCCGGCATCTTCTTCCATCTTACTGTGTACGGCTTCGACCACCACAATAGCATCATCCACCACAATACCGATGGCCAGTACCAATGCAAACAACGTCAGGATGTTGATCGTGAAACCGAATACCAGCAGGAAGAAAAATGTTCCTACAATCGCTACCGGAACAGCTATCGCCGGAATAATCGTAGAACGCAGATCCTGAAGGAAGATAAACACAACTATAAACACGAGCAGGAAAGCTTCGATCAAGGTCGATTTTACCTGTCCGGTGGCTTCATCCAACCGCTCTTTGGTACTCATTACACTTACGTATTTCACACCCGGCGGAAAGGATTTCGACAGTCTTTCGATTTCCCGGTTAACGCCTATTTCAATATCATTGGCATTCGAGCCCGAAGTTTGCAGGATCGCTACCGTAACAGCATTTTTACCGTTCGACATATTATCGCCGCTATAGGAAATGGATCCGAATTCTACCCGCGCCACATCTTTAAGACGCAGTATGTTCTGTCCGTCATTTTTAACAACGATATCTTCATATTGTTCCGGCTTGTTCTTTTTCCCTTTGTAACGGATAATGTATTCCAAAGCCGATTTTGATTCTTCCCCCAGTTTACCCGGAGCCGATTCCAGACTCTGGTCGGCTATTGCCTGCGTTACATCAGAAGGGATCAGCCCGGCATTTGCCATTTTACGCGGATCCAGCCAAACACGCATCGAATAGTCCTTAGCCCCGAAAATCTGTGCCTGTCCTACACCCGGTACCCGTTTTATCTGCGGTACCAGATTGATATTCGCATAGTTTTGCAGGAACAATTCGTCGTATTTGCTGTTGTCGTCTGTATACAGGTTAAAGATAACGATCATACTGTTCTGCTGCTTGGAAGTGGTTAATCCCATACGGATTACCTCCTGTGGCAGTTTTGGCGTTGCCTGCTGTACCCTGTTTTGTACGTTTACAGCTGCCTGATCCGGGTCGACACCCTGTTTGAATACCACGTTGATGGAAAACGAACCGTCGTTACTGGCAGTCGATTTAATGTACTGCATGTTTTCCACCCCGTTGATCTGTTCTTCCAACGGTGTTACTACCGAACGGATAACGGTTTCGCTATTCCCTCCGGGATAGGAACCGCTCACCATTACTGTAGGCGGCGAAATATCGGGAAAGCGGGTTACCGACAATCTTGTAAGGCCAATGATTCCAAGTATTACCAATACAATGGAAATTACGGTAGCCAGTACCGGCCTGTCTATTATGTTTTTTAACATGGAAATGTTATTTATATTAAATCAATGGGTTTGTTTATTTTTTAGCCGCTAAAGCTGCTACTTTGGGTACTACAACCATTTCGTGGTTCAGGAGGTCAATGTTGTTCAGTGCGATCTTATCGCCCTGTTTTATGCCTTTGCTCACAAAGTAGTTATTGCCTGCACTTCCGGCTATTTCTATAGGGGTCATCGCAACTTTATCGTTTGCGGTCAGCGTAAATACAAAAAATTTGTCCTGTATGTCTTTTACACTTGCCATCGGAACGGTCAGCACAGCAGAAAGGCTGTTATTGAGCACCACTCTTGCCGAACCGCCGGCACGCAGGTATTTTTCCGGATTCGGGAAAATTGCTTTTAGTGCAATACTTCCGGTAGTACGGTCAATATTTCCGCTTGCCGTTTCCAGTTTTCCTTTGTGTTCATAGGTACTTCCGTCGGCTAAAATAAGGCTTACCGGTGTTTTGGACATACCTTCTCTCAATACTGCCAAATAATCGGCTTCACTCATTGAGAAGTATACAAAAACGTTGTTTATTTCGGATAAAGTGGTTAACGGTGCAGCATCATTAGGCGTAACCAGGTTCCCGATACGGTTCGGAATACGGCTGATGTAACCGCTTACCGGTGCTTTTATCAGTGAGAAATCGGCGTTAAGCTTCGAAGAACCCAAGGCTGCTTTTGCCTGAGCTACCTGAGCTACCGCTGCTTCATAATTTGCCTGAGCGGTTTGCAGCTGGATTTCTGAAACTACTTTTCCGGCTACCAGCGGTTTTATTTTTTCAATTTCCAGTCTGGCGTTGGAAAGGTTTGCCAAAGCCGCTTTATAGGCAGCCTGACTATTGTTTACCTGTTCGGCAAAAACATCTCCCTTAATTTTAAACAGGGATTGTCCCTGCTGTACATACTCTCCTTCTTTAACATAAATCGCTTCAAGATAGCCGGACACCTGTGCTTTGATATCAACATTAACACTTCCTTCAATGCTGCCGGGGTATTTTTTCTCGACTTCACCGGTTGTGGACTGGGCTATAAAAAAATCGACTTCCGGCTTGGGCATTTGGGGTGCCTCTCCGTTGCCTCCTTGTCCACATGAGGTGAGGCTTATCATAATCATTACCACGAAAACCTTTATCAAGGTCCTGTTGTTTTGGAAAATTGGCTTTGTCATTTTATCGAATACTATAATTTTAGACGACAAAATAACAACGGGAAGACCCTGTAAAATATAAGAAATTAACCGAAACGTCGTTTTTTACTGCTGAAACGAAGAATAGCCGTTCTGAGTAAAAACAGGGGTTCACGACCGGTAATTACCGTCATTGCTCCGGTAAGGCAGCCGTTTAATAATCCATCCAGGATTTTAAGATCCCCGCTTTTTCACGGCTGATGATGATCTCGGTATCGCTGCTTTTTTTGAGTACGATTTTCAGTTTGGAGTTAAAGTGGTTGTACACATGCTGTATCGAATCGATGTGTATGATAAACTGGCGGTTTGCCCGGAAAAAGGTTTTCGGATCCAGCTGGTGTTCCAGTTCTTCCATGGTTTGCGGCACGACTTCTTCCGTACCGTTAAGCAGGCGCGCACGGGTGACTTTCAGCTCGGAATAAAAGTATTCCACATCACTGATCATTAAGGTTTTAAAGCCGTCGCGGTACGGGAGTAAAAACCGGGTACGGTAGTCTTTATGGGTTACAAAATTCAGCAGACTGTCCAGCCTGTTCTGAAGGTTGCTATGGGGCTGGTTTTCATGCTTTTCAAAAGCGGTTTCCAGTTCTTCTTTTTCAACCGGTTTGAGCAGGTAATCGATGCTGTTGAATTTAAAAGCTCTCACGGCATATTCGTCATAAGCCGTGGTAAAAATTATCGGACACAGCAGTTTTATACCGGAGAATATCTCAAAACTGAGTCCGTCGCTCAGGCGCACGTCCATCATAACCAGATCCGGGCTGCTGTTGTTTGAAAACCAGGCCACACTTTCGGCTATACTTTCCAGTACGCACAGCACTACCGCCTCCGGGCGAATTTCTTTAATTAGTCGTTGCAGGCGATCCGCATTCGGTTTTTCATCTTCTATAATTACTATCTTCATCTTCATAGCCTATTAATGGGATTATCACTTTAAACGTATGGCTGTCCTTGATTATTTCGGGAGTTCTGTCTGTGAGCAGTTTGTACCGGCCCATGATGTTGCTCAGTCCCAATCCGGAGGACAATACAGCACTTTGTATCGGGATGCGTTCATTTTCGACCACTAAGGTGTCGGTTCCGCTGTTGTAGATCTTAATTTTCAGAGGATCGCTTTTGATGGTTTTGTTGTGCTTTAAGGCATTTTCAATGAGGAATTGCAGCGTTAACGGCGGTAAATATAAGTTTTGTGCCGTTTCGTCAATAGCAATCTCAAAGGACACACCACTTCCTACCCTGTTCTGAATCAGGAAAATATAGGATCGCAAGAATTTTAATTCGTCGGCCAGTTTTATGATGTCCTTTTTGGAGTTTACCAAAAGATAGCGGTAAACTTTGGAAAAGTTTTCGGAGTAATCATACCCCAGTTTCTGATCTACCAATATGAGTTCCGACAGTACACTCAGGTTGTTGAATACAAAGTGCGGATCGATCTGCAGTTTTAAGGCAAGCAGTTCGGCTTCGGCTGCAGCCCTTTTGTTTTCGGCTGCTTTCAAACGATGTTCCGCCGCATCGAGTGCCGTTTTCTTCCAGCTTTCAATAAAATAGTTACTGGTATTGATTGCGCTGATAATCAAAGCAATAATAATACTGGCACTCACCCAGTTCCACAGTCCTTTAAAATCGCATAAGGGATCGTTCTCACAGTCCATATCATACACATAAAAGCTCACAATTACCTGAAAGGCAATGATCAGTACGATACACAAAATCTGTAAACCGGTCTGTATAACCGCCCGCTGCAGTGTTTTTTCGGTCCAGGGCAGCGATTCGTTCAGTTTGCTGTTAATGATAATGCTGATCCTTGAAATAATCAGACAGAACAGCAATGATACGGTCACATCGATGATCTGATCGAGCAACGGTTGTGTAAAAAAGAATTTCCAGTAGTAAGCATCGGGATGCAGAAAAAAGGATACCACATAATACATGATTAAGGAGAGCAGTGCAAAAACTACTTTCCTCCACCGGCTAATGAGGTATATATTTATTTTTTCAATCATGTACAGATGGTATAGTGACCTGCAAAAATATTCAAGATCGGATTTTATATGTGCTGTTTGCTGCCGTTTTAAGGGCTTAGTGCCAATATAGTTTTTTAAAATGAAATTACCATTCCTCAGTACCATATTTTACTGTTTTTCTCGCCTATCCGGCTAATAGTTGGGCAATGACAGCAGCGGTATGTTTAAGCCGGAAGCCATGATTCCGGTTTTGCTGCGGTGGATCAGCGAATCCCAGAAACCATATTTTTGAGGTATCATGACCAGTATATCGGCATCAAAATTCCGGATCTCTTTTTCAATCTCGGCTATAACCGCATTGGAACGAACGCTTTTATAAAGGTATCTGACATCCTGAAATTCGCTTTCGGCTATATTTTTTGCCAGTGCCGGTGCGTCGGATGCTTTTAAATTATCTATTTTTTCGGTGACATTAAAGACTTCTATTTCGCCGTCTATCAGTTTTGTGGCTTCCCACAGCCAGGAGAGTTTTTTTAGGGGAACTTCCTTAAAGGTATCGCAGGCAAAGAGTATTTTCCGGGCGGCTTCAAAGTGTGCTTTCAGCGGTACTGCCAGTATCGGAATATTGATATTTTTGATTGCCGAAGTGGTAGAATTTCCAATCAGTGTCTGTTCGAGTGAACGTTCCGCCATGCCCATAACCAGCAACTGTGCGTTGGTTTCTTTCAGCAGCAATACCAGTTGTTCTTCCAGAAAGGAATAGCTGCAAAAAACGGTTGTTTCAATTCCAAACTGCTGTGCCAGTGTTTCCGCCTGTCGTTTCAGTTTGTTTGTAGTATTGTCGATCAGTTTTTGGATCCCGTCGGAAGTGATATGGGAATTCGCCGAATGAACCGGCAGCGAAAACGAGTTGAAAAGCAGCAGTTTTGCGCCTACGGTTTTGGCTAAACCGGCGGCATACAGTACGGCATTTTCTGCAATAGCGCTGAAATTGGTTGCCGCAATAATGGTTATGGTGTTGGCATTGTTCATCATAAGTAGATAGAAAGGTTACACTATGGCAAAGTTGTCCTTTTGTTGTGTATGTACTTATGGAAATATGACCCGAAAAGCAATTTTAGCTCCTGAAACGTAGGAAAGCTTTACTGAAGAAAAGAGAATAAAGAATTACAAATTAGGAATTGCCCTTAGGTTGTTGTTTGTTTGCCCTTTGCTTCTTGTCCTTTGCCTTTTGCCCTTTGCCTTTTGCCTCTTCCTCCTCGCCCTTTGCCCTTTCTACTTCTTAAACTTCATTGTTATTAAAAAATAATGCGGAATTTTAAAATGTGTCCCCAGATTTTCAGGCTTGATATCCGATTGTACAACTTCGCAATACGAACCGGAGCCGTCTTTATGGATTGTTGGCGTTATGATAGCAAACACCGGAATTTCCTGCTGGGAATTTATATCTAAAAACAGCTCCTCTTTACTGCCAAAAAAGTCTTTTAAAGCATATTTATCGGAATCATCCTGTAATTTAAAATACGATTTCTTACTTCCGAATTTCATTCCTCTTATATAGGTTTTTAACTTTCCGTCAGCCATTTTAAAGAAAAACTTTAGTGACTCTTTATCCGAATTGATCTTAAAGAAATCGGTTTCAGCTCCATCAAAAAGTAATTCTTTATGCACTAATTTTCCTTTTACAAATTCCTGGATATTTATTTCATAATATTTCCCGTTAAGCTGACCTCCTTCAAAATTTAGTCGTTCAATGTAAATATTTTCAAAATCAATTACATCCTGGATTTCCCGGTTTTCACTTCCGTAATTGTTTGTGATTTTTACGGTATTTTGAGCAAAAGCAAAATTTGATATTAGGGTTATAAACAGTAAAGTTCTTTTTAGTTTCATAGTATATTTAAACGTTAGGCTATCATCATTATTGATACGATTACAAATCTAATGATTTACCTGAAATTATGGTTACTTCCTGAAGTATGATATATGAGGTTAGAAGTACGATGTTAGATATATGAAGTTTGATATGCGAGGTATGATATTAGAAGTTAAATATATGAAGGTTGAAAGTCGTACATCGGACCTCACACTTCTAATATCTAATATCACATATCTTACCTTTTGCCTCTTGCTTCTTGCTTCTTGCCTATTGCTTCTTGCTTCTTGCTTCTTACCCTTTGCCTCTTCTTTTAACCACCCCAAAAACCTTATCATCCTGTCAACAAAAATTCCAAACTTTTAAATATTAATTATATTTTTACCCGCTGACACAAAAAAAACCATATATCCACAATAAATTAACGCAATCAATACAAAAACAATCATGAAGAAAATTGCATTAACATCCCTGTTAATCTTTATTACCAGTTTATCTTATTCCCAAAAGATAAAATTCAAAAATGACAAGGTACTTGCTGACGACAAGGAACTATTTAAAACCGAAAGAACCGGGGTTTTCGGAGCTAATGGTTTTATTTTTATTCCTTAAATTCCAATAAGCCATTATTTTCATTGATAGCCAATAATGGTGGTACCCACATGCATCTGGATGATGATTATACTCAGATAAAATTCCTGACCATTGGACAAAAAGCCGAAATCAGAGGTGGTAATTTAAAAGAAGCTATTAAGCTTTTACTTAAAAACGAAATCATTAAAGATGACGGTACACTAGACGAAGCAAAAATTGATCTTTTTATTAAAAATTATGACGAAAATATCTCTGAAAGAACAGTTATCACCCGATAGTTTCTTTTATTTATAGTCAAGATTTATCATAAAACGGAAGTGCCGGTAAGGTGCTTCCGTTTTTTTATGAAATAAGACAAAAAGCAAAAGACAAAAGCAAGAAGCAATGGGCAAAGGATAAAGGGCAAGAAGTAAGATATGTGATATTAGAAGTATGAAGTACGATATTAGATTTCCAGCCCTCATCATCAACCCTCGTATATCTAACCTCATACCTCATATATCAAACTTCTTAAATCTAACCTCTCAAATCTGTATCCTTAAAAAAATACATTTTTGTATCTGTATAGTTCTGTAAAGGCGCTCTAATTTTGTCTTCTAAAGATGACAATTATGAACGTCGCAGCACAAGAACCAAAACCGATACAATTCCGGGAAGTGTATCTATCCGATTTGAATGCCATTGTACAATTATACCGTAAAAACCAATCGCTTAAAAAAGTCGGATCGGCGGTGAAGAACAAACTGGCTGCCGATTTCGGACTGCCGATTGGTGTAGCCGAACAAGACAAAAAGATTGTAGCCTATTCTGTTGTAAACCTGACCTCATCCGGTGAAGCGGTAATTACCGTTCAGGCGGATACCGATTTTGAAACTGCCGGCATTAACGAGCAGCTGAATTCTTTTTCAGTACACCTTCAGGCAAACAAAAGTTTACAAAACAATACTGTTGTTTCAGACCAGGCAGTACAGCATGAAATAGACCGGTTTATCGACTGGCTGAACCAATGTTATCTGAATTAAACGGCATTTTTATTTCCGTTTATCGTACCTTTAAAGTTCTACTAAAAAATCAGCATGCCGAAAGAAGCCTTATATCAAAAAATTGCCCATACTGTTGAAGCCCAGATTGCTTCCGAAACATTAAAAATTGGCGATAAACTGCCTTCTATCCGCACGGTACAAAAAATTTACAATGTCAGTCTAAACACTGTAAAGCAGGCTTTTCTGGAACTGGAAAGCAAATCACTGATAGAATCCCGGCCAAAATCGGGTTATTATGTGAGCAATACCTTTAACCGGAAATTTTCCATTCCGGAAACCAGTAAACCCAGGCTGTTTGAAAAAGAGGATCATCCGGAAGATTTAATCAGCAAGGTTTTTAATACCCTGCATCACAAAGAAATTACCCAGTTTTCACTGGGTGTACCGGACAACAGTATGCTGCCCATTGCCAAACTGAATAAAAGTGTCCTGAAAGCGATGCGAAGTCTGGACGACAGCGGAACCGGATATGATATTATTCCCGGCAATACAAACCTCCGGCGCAATATTTCAAAATGGTCTTTTGTGTGGGGCGGTTCGCTAACGGAAAACGATATTATAACCACTTCCGGCACGCTGAATGCTATTTACTTATGCCTGATGGCGGTTACCAAACCGGGAGATACGATTGCACTGGAAAGCCCGATCTATTTTGGCATACTGCAAATGATACAATCCCTCGGACTAAAAGTCATTGAGCTGCCTACCAATCCGGTAACCGGCATTGATGTGGATGCACTTAAAAAAGTGTTACCCAAAATACAGGCCTGCTGCCTGGTAAGCAATTTCAATAACCCGCTAGGCAGCTGTATGCCGGACGAGAACAAAAAAGCCGTAGTCAAAATGCTTACCGAATACAATATTCCGCTAATTGAGGATGATTTATACGGAGATCTGTTTTTTGGCACCAGCCGCCCTGCTCCCTGCAAACTGTATGACGAAGCGGGTATCGTTATGTGGTGCGGTTCTTTTTCGAAAACCCTGGCACCCGGCTACCGGGTTGGCTGGGTAGCCCCCGGAAAGTTTAAAGAAAAAGTGATGCGGAAAAAACTGTTGCAAACCATATCCACACCGCCTTTATTTCAGGAGGTTGTAGCCGATTTTATGGAACATGGCCGGTATGACCTTCACCTTCGCAACCTGAGAAATACGCTGCACACCAATTGCCTGCAATACCAGCGGGCTATTGAAACCTATTTCCCGGATAATACCAAAGCCGCACAGCCACAGGGTGGTTTTGTATTGTGGCTGGAACTGGACAAACGTATCGATACCGCTCTGCTGTATGAACAGGCAATGCAGCAGAATATCAGCTTTGCACCCGGCAGAATGTTCACGCAGCACAACCAGTTTAATAACTGTATGCGGCTGAATTTTGCCCTAAAATGGGATGAAAAACTGGAATATGATTTGAAACGCCTCGGGAATATCGTGAAGAAAGCATTGTAACCCGCTGTCCGGAAACAAACAACCCGTCCTTACTTTCCTTACGCATTTCGCTGTTTGTATTTTTATGGAATTCTGTAATAATACCGGATGCTTTGTCCTTTAAAAAGTTTAATTTTAGGACTTTTATTTTTGACAAACAGCAGAAAATAGCACTCTCATTTTAAGTATCTTACTAAAACAGCAGTTTTTATTTTCTGATAAAATACTTTGACCGGCAATGAGAATTCTCCATACAGCAGACTGGCATATTGGTCAGCTATTCCACGAATACGACCGCACAGACGAGCATCAGCAGTTCCTGAACTGGCTGATACAGACTTTACAACAGGAACAAATTGATGTTTTACTGGTGAGCGGCGACGTCTTCGATCTTTCCAATCCTGCTGCAGTATCGGTAAAAATGTTTTATACGTTTTTAAATCAGGCGACCAAAGCCTGTCCGGAATTACAGATTATCATTACAGCCGGCAATCATGATTCGGCATCGCGTTTAGAATCCCCGAAACCGCTGTTGGAGTCATCCAATATTCATATTATCGGACTGGTTGAAAAAAATCCGGATGGTACTATCAATTACGAAAAGCTTATTATTCCGATTCACGATACTTCCGGCAAAACAACAGCCTGGTGCCTTGCCATCCCGTTTTTGCGTATGGGCGATTATCCGGCTATTCCGGGCAGTGCCAATCCGTATACCGATGGTGTTACCGCCTTATACGAACAGGCGTATGCCCATGCACTGGAAAAAAAACAGGACGATCAGATCATTATTGCCATGGGCCATCTGCATACGCATCATGCTGAAATAACGGAACTGGACAAAACCGAACGCCTGATCATGGGTGGTGTGGAATGTGTTCCGGCAACCGCTTTTCCGGAAGGAATACAGTATGTAGCTTTAGGACATATCCACAAAGCACAGAAAATTGGCGGAAAAGAACACATCCGCTATTCCGGCAGTCCGCTTCCAATGTCTTTTTCAGAACTTAACTACAGACACCAGGTAGTTGTTTTTGAATCAGGTAAAACACAGATCGATAATTTACAGATTCTGGAAATTCCGCTGTTTGTACCGTTACAAAGGGCGCCAGCCACACACCAGCCTTTACAGGAAGTCTTAACGCTGTTAAAGCAGTTGCCGGATACTTCCCGTTCCGGCGAACCGGCTCCTTATCTGGAAGTGCGTGTACTGCTGGATGGTCCCGAGCCGGCATTGCGCCATAAAGTAGAAACAGCCCTGACCGGTAAAAATATACGGCTGGCAAAAATTGATGTGCGCTATCCCGCCGCCACAAACAAAGCAACCGAATTTGTTACGCAGGAAAAGTTACAGGAATTACAGCCTGCCGATGTTTTCTCCAAAATATACCAGTCCAAATACAATATTCCGGTTCCCGAAACCATCATGCAGCTTTTCCAGCAGGCGGCACAGGAAGTAACCCAAAAAGAGAATTAACATGAAGATCATAGCCATACGAATCAAGAATTTAGCTTCTCTGGAAGGTACTACCGAAATCAACTTTACAGCAGAACCGCTCGCAACAGCCGGGATTTTTGCGATAACCGGAGCCACCGGAGCCGGTAAGTCGACCATACTGGATGCACTTTGCCTTTCCTTATACGGAAAAACACCCCGCTACCTGCAGGCAAGAGAAACCGGAGTGGAAATTCACGATGTACAGGGAAGTACCATCAGCCAGGGTGATGTGCGCGGTATTCTGAGAGACGGTACAGCCGATGGTTTTGCCGAAGTTGATTTTGCAGGTGTTGACGGTAATTATTACCGCGCCACATGGAGCGTTCGCAGAGCCCGGAATCAGGCCGATGGCAATATACAATCCGATGCCATTACGTTAAAAAACATTACGCTGCAAACCGATATTCCCGGAAAAAAAGCAGAAACCTATAAGGAAATAGAACGCCTGGTCGGACTGAACTTTGAGCAGTTTACCCGTTCCGTCCTATTAGCCCAGGGCGATTTTACCGCTTTTTTAAAAGCCAATAAGGATGAAAAATCCTCTTTACTGGAAAAACTGACCGGTACTCATATCTATTCTGAAATTTCAAGAATGGTATATGAAAAATGCAAACAGGAAGAAGTATTGCTGCGCGAGCTGAACCTTCAAAAAGAAGGTATTGCAACCTTTACGGAAGCAGAGCTCGCAACACTTCTTGAAGAACAGGCAGCATTACATTCCCGGATTAAAATTCTGGAAAGACAGGCCGAAACAGTACATGCCGAAATCAGCTGGCACCAGCAGTTAATAGAACTAAGTTCCCATCAGGCACTGGCAGATAGCGCTTTAATTGAAGCTGTTACAGCCCAAAAAAATGCGGCCAACCGCGAACAAAAGCTACAGCAGGCAGAACAGGTACAGCAAACCAGAACCTGGGCAGATGCCTTGCAGCATGCCGAACAGCAACAAAAACAAAAAACAGCCGAACTGGAAGCTTTAGCGCAAAAAATCACCGTGCTGGAAGCGCAAAAAGCAGCTGTACAAAAATCGGTTGCGGAGGCTGAAAACAACCTGGCCGAAAAAAATAAGATCAGTACCGAAGCGCTGCCACTATTCGAAGAAGCTAAAAAGCAAGATACCCTGCTGGCAGAAAAAAAGGAACAATTGGCTAAAGCCAAAGAAGAAGCTGAAAATACGGCTGAAAAAAGCGAGCAGCAACAGCTTGAAATAGCTGCCAAAAAAACCGCCCTGACAGCGCTTTCCACAGAAACGGAGCTTATTGAAAACTGGAAAACGGAGCACAGCAGCCGAAAACCGATAGCCGAAAACAGCGCCATTATTGTTTCCAAACTGCAGGAAACCCAAAAGTTGTATACGCTGTTGCAGACTGTTGCCCATGATCTTGAAACTGTACAGGAAAAAATCCGGGAGAAAGATACCGAAAGAACTACGCTGAGTACTGATAACATCACGCAGCAAACCACTCTGGAAACCCTTCAGGAAACCTATAACAACAAGAAAAAGCAACTGTTGCTGCTACCTATAGAAAATATCGGACTGGAGAAAGACGATACGGATGCCGCTTTGGAAAATACCATTAAAGCGGAAGCACACTGGAAACTGTTCTATAGCACCTGGCTTGATTTTGATGCTTTACTTTTAAAACAAACTGCCGACGAGCAGGAATATCAAATAAAAGGAGCCACCCTGCAACAACACAACCAGCGTGTTATCCATGAAGCGGCAAAAAAAGAGGCTTCTGCACAATTATTGCAGAAAGCGCGTCTGGCAGCTACTGAAAATGTGGAAACGCTCCGCGCCGGCCTTGTTCCTCACGAACCCTGCCCCGTATGCGGTAGTGAAGAGCATCCTTATGCCGCACACGAACCGAAACTAGATCATGTACTGGCCACACTGGAACAGACACACCGGGAAACGGAACAGCAATATCTTTCCTCTTTACAGGAACAAAGCAGTCTGCAGCAAACCTGTGAAAACCTGCAAAAGAGTATTACCGCTCTTGCAGCAACCATTAACAGTAAAAAGGGAATATTAGAGGCTTTACAACAAGATTGGGAAAACTTTGCCATTGCAGACGAATGCAGCAATATCCCTAACGAGCAGAAAACAGTATGGATAGCCGAAAAACGATCTGTCTTAAAAGAAAAACAGACACAATTGCAAGCGCAGTTACTGGCACATGCCGCTGAAAAACAGCAATTGGAAAGCCAGAAAGTCCGAATTGATGTACTGGAAAAAGATTGTAACGAGGCAACCAACCGTATAAAAGACCTGGAACGGGAACTCGGATCCCATACCGAACAGCAGGAACGCCTTGTACAGGAACACACTCAAACAACAGCTTCCATACTGGATGCAGAAGCCTTTTTGAATCATTATATCACCGACCAGGGCTGGGTGGATAAATGGAAAAATGCTCCGGAATCTTTCCTGGAAAAAATGGAGCATTTTACAAAGAAATGGAAAACACAAACCGAAAAACTGGAATACAACCTCAATCAGTATGGTATTCTTTCGGCAACAGTTACCGAATTAGAAAAACAGTTTGCCGGACTTACTGCTGATGCTCAGAAAAAAGCCGGAGTATTAATTGCTTCCGAAAGCGCTTATCAGACCTTATATAAAGAACGGATGTCACTTTTTGAAGGTCAACCGGTAAAAACGATTGAAGCACAGTTACAGGAATCAGTAACTGCAGCCAAAGAAGCACTGGAACATCACCAGCTGCAACAGCAACAATTGCATATCGAAAGTACCAAAGTGGTCACCCAACAGGAACAGCTGCTCAAAGAGCGGAGCGCTTTTGAAAATACAGCTCAGAAGGCCTCTCAACAACTCGGGCAATGGCTGATAGCTTATAACGAACAGCATGCTGTACCATTGCGTCCGGATGAGCTTAAAGAATTGCTTACCCTTACTCCCGACTGGATGCAGACAGAACGAAAAATGCTCCAGGCTATTGCGGAGGAAGTTACCCGGACACAGTCGGTATTAGCTGAAAGAACACAGCTGCTGGAAGCACACCAACAAAAGAAATTATCCGACAGGGCATTACCTGAACTCAACGAGCTATACCGTGTGGCACAATCGGATCTGGAAAAAAACAAGCAGTCCCATAGTGAAATCGGTTTCAGACTACAACAGGATGAAGCCAACAAAAACAAAATCGGTGATCTTTTAGACCGCATTAACCAACAGGCAGCCGTTACCGAAAACTGGAGTAAGCTGAATGAGATTATCGGTTCGTATGACGGTAAGAAATTCCGTCAGATTGCACAGGAATACACGCTTGATGTTTTATTGGGTTATGCCAATATTCATCTGGAAGTACTGACCAACCGTTACAAAATTGAGCGCATTCCGAATTCGCTTGGCTTACAGGTAATCGACCAGGATATGGGTGATGAAGTGCGTACTGTTTTCTCTCTTTCCGGAGGAGAATCCTTTCTGGTTTCGCTGGCACTGGCTTTAGGACTGGCTTCCCTATCTTCAAGCCGTATGAAAGTAGAATCCCTTTTTATCGATGAAGGTTTCGGTTCTCTGGATCCGAACACACTGAATATTGCGATGGATGCTTTGGAACGACTACACAACCAGGGCCGGAAAGTGGGTGTGATATCACACGTACAGGAAATGACGGAACGTATCCCAACGCAGATTAAAGTGAGTAAAATGGCCAGTGGAAAAAGTAAGGTGGAGATAGTGCAATACGCTTGACGAAGAACGAGGTATGAAGTTTGAGGTACGAAGTATGAAGTATGAAGTGTGAAGTAAGAGGTTTGAAATACGAAGGACGAGATGTGAAGAATGAAGGATGTGATATCATATATCAAACTTCATATATCAAACTTCATATATCTCCCCTTATATATCGTATATCATACCTCCAGGTCTACTCCTTGCCCTTTGCCTCTTATCTTTTGCTTTTTGCCCTTTGCCTCTTGCCCTTTGCCTCTTGCTTTTTGCCCTTATCTTCAATACTGCCTTTCTCTTTTATACAGCATTTCTTTTAGCAGGTTTTCGTGTATTTCGTTGATAATTTCTTTTTTCAACTGCATCAGCAATTGTTCATTGGCAGACTGTCTGTTAAATCCAGCTTCTGCAATTGTTTTTCCCTGTTTTTTGAATATTGTTATCGGCATTTTTGATGACCTTTAAGGTTTTTAACTGTAAATTCGTGTGATCCGAAAAATGTTTATTTGCAGTACTGATTGTGTTGTACATTTCGGCAGCAAAACATGTTCCTCATCCTGAACTTATACTTTAATTTCGGTTACCATATCTCAGGGCTAAATTACTGTATCCTTTTTTCCGGATACCGCGTAGAAATACCCCTTTTTAGGGTGTTTACCGGACAAAACCCTTCCTAAATCACACTAAAACAACACTTTAAATAATCGCATTTTACGATATTTATGTATCTTTATATAAATATAATGCGATGAACGAACTGCTCCATACCCTATCAGACATATCAGTATTGCGATTATTTGCTATGGTGCCGCCATTGGGCTACTTAAATTTATCGTTAATGAAGCGGATCGTTTTAAACATACTTTTTTACTTGCCAGAACCGTTGAAATTAAAATAGAAGTCGGTTACTATTTATTGCTGGGACTGGAATTCCTGATTGCTTCCGACATTATTGATACCATACTCAATCCTACTTTTGAAGATTTAGGCATACTGGCCGGGACTGTGATCATCCGGACCGGATTGTCCTATTTCCTGAACAAGGAAATTGAAAATATCGCACAGAAAAAGTCTGCTGAAGACACCAATACATTACCCTAATTATTAACCATTTAACAACTATTATCATGAAAAAGACCAGCATTTTTACAGGGTTGTTAACCCTTGGATTATTGATTACCGCTCCTTTAACCGTTCATGCACAGGAAAAAAAGGAAAAAGAATCTGTAGGTGATAAAATTGAAAAAACCGCCAAAGCCGTTGGTAACAAAACTGCCGAAGTGGCCGTAAAAGGTACTTCCAAGATTACCGATAAGGTCTGGAAAGGCAAAATGGCACCAGACGGAACCGATGTTTACATCAACAATAAAAACCGTAAGTATTATGTGAACAAACAGGGAAAGAAAGTGTATCTTAAAGCTTCCGAGATAAAAGACAGACCGGAGAAAAAAGATTAACCCGTAAATATCCGGTTAAAATTTTCCGGCAGGGATAAATAATCGCATAAAAAAACACCTGACCGTTTAAAATGCTGTCAGGTGTTTTTAATGTTATACAGTACGTTTAGGACATTAAAGGCTGGTATTTTTTCCAGTTGTCCAGAATGATCCAAAGGTTAATAGCAAAAAGTACCAGTGCCATTTCAATTCCCGATGGTTCCATCAGGATGTTGTGCAGTACGATTCCAACCATAACCGGTAAAATGACTATGGCGCCCAATGCTCTGTATTTTGGGATAATAAACAGGATTCCACCTATAATTTCAATAATCCCTGCCAAAGGCAGCAGCCAGACTATTTTCATAAAAGCTTCCATGACCTTGAGCTGCTCTTCGCTCATGTCGGGCATGGGCATATAATTAAAAAATTTGTTCAGTCCGGCATTGATGAACATCAGTCCGAAAAGAAGACAGACAATAAATTTAACAATCTTCATTATGTAGGGTTTTTGGGGTTACGGTTTTAGGGCACTTCGGTAAACTTGTCCAAATGTTTTTTTAAGGAGGTATTCAATATCGCTTCCCACCCCATCCTATAGTTTTCCACACTAAAATCGGGACCGGCATCGGCAAAGTTCTGTAAATCGGTATGGGTTAAAGTGAGCAGTGTTTTGCTGTCATTTAAGGGCAGTAACTCCCATTTTAGCCGGGAAATTCCTTTACTGTGGCCGGGATGTTCCCAGGTGTGTTCCAGCAGTTTGTATGGAATAATGTTAAAAAAACGGCATCGATGCAGGTATTTTTTACTTTTTTCACTTTCATAAAAAGTAAACGTATGTCCTACTTCCGGCAAGAAATCCTGAACGGGAAAGTACCATTCTTTTAATTGTTCTTCCTGTGTGAGGGCGTTCCAAAGTTCTTCTACGGTACATTGAAACGTCTGAGATACGGTTACAAAATCCATATTAAAGTATTAGCAGTACTATTTTTACGGTTACTTAAGACCTGTTTGCTTCAGATCCGGATTTGCTTTTTACAAAAAAAGCGACAATCAGCGAAGTGACTGTTCCCATCATGATTGCGCTTATAGTACTCTGAATCATATAATTCTCCAGGTTAAAATAGGCTTCAGCTTCCGCTCTTGTTTTATGATATCCGGTTTTAAGCGAATATTCAATAACGTTCGGGAAATATTCCGGGGTAATAATAGTCGAGATTATCCATTGGGTAAGCGGACTAAAAATGGTTACTATCAGCGTGATAATCATACCGGCCAGGAGTCCCTGCCTGAAATTCATCACACCATTGTAATAATTTTTCTTTTTGTCTTTAAGCGCCAGGACGTAAATCCAGATGGCGGGTATCATAAACAACATGGTCAGATACTGATGCTTATCAATGTGTGTACTGTGAAGTCCGCATAATTTTTCGAGTACCATCCACAATAAGGAAACGATAAGGAATACAACCGCCCATTTAATTTCTATCCTGATCCTGTTCATCTTTACTACTTTTAAGTATTTATAAATTTTTTATGTTTTCACAATACCAAGCATTAAAAAATAAATATTCTTTATTTTTTTAGCTAAATTAATAAAAATAAAAATGCAAAAATCATCATCCGCATAACGAAAACATATTGTTTTGTTGTATTTTTCGACTTAGCAGAATAGTCACCACCGGAAGGCAGCTGTTGTTTTATTTTATCCTATCTGATTGTCTATAAGCCAATGCCAAAAAAGGTACCGTAACTTTCAGGTTAAACCATCTACCAGCAGCAGTATTCTGTTAGCAAAATAGCCGCGAAGGCATCACGCATTAAATTTCACATGTTTTTGTTGCAAAAAACAACTAATAATCAATAAATTAACTTATTAACAAAATAATAAATACATAAAAACAAGAATTACAAAATAAAAAATATTTTTAATTCTGGATTTTTATTAAATTTAAGTGCCAAAAATTTATTATAAATAAATAGACCTATGGAACTTAAAATCACTAAAGTTGAAGGTGGGGGCACATTGGATGAAAAAATTGTTTTAGACGTTATTTCCGATTGCGATCTGGCAGATTATATTCTTGCCGATACTGCTTATGACGAAAACAACGGCATGCGCTGCAAGCTAAGACACAAACACTGGTTTAAACATTTAAAAGTGAAGGCCGGTGACATTGTAGAGCTGTATACTAAAGCGGGAAGGGATTCCAGATCGACATTAAAAGAAAGAAAAAGCACTAAGCACCTGCTCCATTGGGGACTGAAAAGCAGTCTGTGGAACAGCAACGGTGAAGGATCGGTACTGTTTAAAATTTGTTAGCAGCCCGATTTCTTTAACGATGCCACACTGGTGTCGTTCCAACAAAGCCCTGGTATCCCCCCTATCAGGGTTTTTACATTATATTACTTTCGTTGACGACGATTATCACAATACATCAAAACCATTTTACGGGTTGTAAAATGGTTTTGATGTATTGTGGTTCGTACTTTTTATACCGCTTCAAATTCTTTCGGGTACTGCACGGTTCCGCTTTTATTTTGCAAAGCCAGGTCTTCCAGTTCAATGCCCATAAAAACGGCTGTCGGAACATCAAAAGGTGCTTTTATTTGCCATTTTTCTGTAGGCTCAAAACCAAATTTCGGATAGTAGTGTTCGTGTCCCAATACAATAACCGAAGTGAATCCTGATGCTTTTGCTTTTTGAAGTCCTGCCTGTATGAGCAGTCCTCCGATACCCTGCTTTTGAAATTCAGGGCTTACCGCCATGGGTGCCAGTGCCAGGCTTTCAAATTCCTTACCATCGGCAGCTATAATTTTAATCATGGTAAACAATATATGCCCTACAACCGTATTACCGGATACGGCAACTAAAGAAAGTTCCGGGATAAAGACCTCACTATTGCGGCGCAGCGCATCAACCAGCTTTGCTTCTCCATCCTGTGGGAAAGCGGCAACGTTGAGCTTGAATACTGCAGCAATGTCTTCTGGTTTTTCCTGCCTGATGCTTATTTCCATTTGTTTAATTTTTTATCGTGTTCATTAAGTGCTGGAATGCTTCAATAAAAAGCCCGATATGGTAACCATCCATCAAACCGTGATGTGCGTGAATGGAAACCGGCATTGTTTTAACGCCATTTTCTTCCGTCCATTTTCCAAAAGAAATTTTCGGACTGCTGTCCGGAAACGTAAAACTTCTGGCATGTGACAATGCTGTAAAATCCAGCCAAGGTGCTGCCGAACAGTGAATAACATTTTCACCGGAAACGGCTGGTATCAATCCGGTACTGTTTCGTACTGCATCCATTTCTTCTGACGCTTTTTCCTGAAATACTTTTTCATCCTCGTGATAATCCATATAGGAAAATCCGAAGGTTCCATCCGGACGATTGATTGTTGCCGATGCAGTAACCGTATCAAACAGTACTACTTTTTTATCGACAATACGGTAACGGAATTCTTCAATACTGTTGGCTGCTTTTAAAGCACGATAAAGATACAATAAGAAAAACGACTGTTCCTGCTCTTTAGCAAAATCATAAGCCTGTGTACAATCGATCTTTAAGGTTACCCCAAAAAATGGTTCTTCAAATTGTGAGAAAAAAGCATAATGATCTTTGCGCTTCCAGTCTGATAAGTTTATTTCTTTCATATATGTGTTTTTTGTGAATTTATGGGTATGGGATTTATTTTTGTTTATTTGATAACTGCCCTTTCAATACTTTGCCTTTTGCCTTTTTATCTATATTGAAATAGCATACATCATAATTTGTAATTATTTTTTGCCCCTTGCCTTTTGCCCTTTGCCCCTTGCTAATTGCCCTTTGCCCTTTGCTAATTACCTTTTACCAATCACTCTTTCTTCTTATTTTTGTATTTTTAAAGTGCAAAATTCGCGCATACCCACACCCTAAAAAAAGGACATTTGTCCCGGCACTAAAAATATGTTACGAACCAACCTTTCATTTTTATCTTTTACAGAAGCCCTCTATGAAAAGCATCCGCAGTCGGAAGACATAGTACTAACTACCTTTTCAAAAGGAGAACTCCTGTTACATCAGGACGGAAAAGCATCGAAAGTTTTTATACTGAAAGAAGGTATTATCAAGTGTTTTTTCCGGGAAGAAAACGGTAAGGACTATATCCTGGAATTTATGAGTGAAGGGGAAATTGTTGGCGAAATTGAAGTGATCAAAAACAGCAACTGTCTTTGTAATGTAGAGGCCATTACGGCTGTAAAAGCCTATGCTATACCGGTGACTCTTTTTAGAAATTTACTGGAACAGGATGCTAATTTTAACCGGTTAATACTGGAAGAATTAGCCGAACGGATCATCAACACCAGCAGCAGGGCTTCCTCACAACAATTGTATACAATAGAATACGGATTGCGGAAAATACTGGAACTGCAAGCCAAACAGGACATTATTATTTCAAAAGAAGATATGGCAGCTTACCTGGGCATTACCACCCGGAGTTTAAACCGTGCCTTAAAAGAACTTTAAATGTGTTTTATAAAACGAACACCTGCCACTATATAAGGTAGAAGTTACACAGAAGGAATCACAACAAAATACAATCGCCGGGTTTTGGCAATCCGGTATCGCAAATACTTTTAGTACTCACCTACCTAACAAAAATCCCGGAGCTGTGACTCAGATCCGGGATAAAACGGTGCAAATGCCTGCCAAGCGATTATTTCACGTGACAGTCTGTTTCTTGTTTTACTTTTTTCAGTAAGACCTGAGCGGAATTTTCCGTTACTTCCTGGCAATAGAGTTTTGCAGATCCCATTCCGGTGGCTGTTGTTACCAATTCGACATAATTGGTTTTGCCTTCAACTACCGTGATCGTTAACGGATCCATTTTACCGGCGGGCAGTCCGCCGCTACGTGTGGTAAGCTGATGCTCCCCTACCGGAACGTCATGGGACGAAAACCGGTTATTCTTTAATTTACAGGTCAGCTTACCGTCAATATATACTTTGTCGTTCACTAAAGCGCCTTGTTCTCCGGTATAGCGGATAAAGACAACTTTCCCTGTTTTTTCCTGTGAAAAGGCACTAAATGACCCGGCCACCAATAGCATAACAAATAAAAGCAGTTGTGTTTTTTTCATAAATCATGTTATTTAATCAGAAACTAAATATACTACATTATTCATTATCAAATATTTAAAAATACCGGCATTTCGTCATTTTTTACACTATTTCAAATCGTTTCAGTATTTATATGACAATTCTTTCAGGAGTATTTTCAGAATCCGTTACCAATACTTCTCAATTTGCAGTATCGAATTCTTAACATCCCAAAAACCATGTTAAGAATTACACAATCGGCGGCAGCACCTTTAAACCTTATTTACTTTTTGCTTGTCGTTCCATTTCAAACATTCGCAATTAACAAATATTTTAAATCGGTAACATTCTGTTTAATAAAGAATAACCTATAGCTTACTATAACACAATCTTGGAATCCGGAATTTTTAACACCGACCTTTTAAGTTTGTATAGCATTGATTATCAATGTTAGAACCAAAAAACTTTTAATTATGAAAAAACAATTACACAGGACATTCAGTAATGCATGTCTGCTTTTGACGACTTTACTGGTCGGCTCAGCGATGTGGGGTCAGGTTACGTTACCGGGCACTTCCCCTTATTCGGAAAATTTCAACACCACACCGGGTGCTTCCGGAACGGCTTATCCTACAGGATGGTCTTCCTATAATGGTACTGCTGTGGACAATGCGATGATTGTGGGTAATGCTGCTTCTACATCGGGTGCCAATTATAATTATGCTTCAAAAATCGGGATCTTAGGATCCGGTAGTGCTTTTTCACCGGGTTCCATAGTATTGCGATTAACCAATACAGCCGGTAAAACGGGTTTAAAGATTTCGTATGACGTTATCAAAATAAGAGAACAGGCAAGAAGCAATTCTTTCAATCTTGAAATCAGTACGACCTCTGCAACCAGTGGTTTTACAGCTGTTAGCGGTGGTGCTTATGCTTCAGGAAACCTTGCAGAAGGTACAACTACTGCTTATACGAATATTAACCTTTCCGCTATTGACAATACCAGCGGTAACGTATGGATCCGTTGGAGCTATGACGAAATCAGCGGAACCGGCAGTCGTGACGGTATCGCATTGGATAACGTTGTGCTTTCCTGGGGAGCTGATGCGCCTATGGTAACTACTGTAGCGGCTAATGCTATTACGGCTTCATCGGCTACTTTAAACGGAACAATCAATGCAAACAACCAGACTGTTTCTGCCCTATTCAACTGGGGTGCTACTACTGCCTACGGAAACAGTATTGCGGCAACACCGGCTACAGTAAGCGGAACTTCTGTTACGGCTGTTAGTGCTGTGGTAAATTCGTTAGCGCCAAATACTTTATACAACTTCAGAGCTGCGGGAACTGCTGCTACAACAACAAACGGAAACAATTCCAGTTTTTATACATTAGCGAATGTACCGGGATTACTGACTGTTGGCAATCCTGCTATCACTACTTTAGATATTACGATTACTGCCACTACACAAAACAGCAATCCTGCTGCTACTACCTATGCTATCCGTGAGGCTTCCGGAAGTTATGTACAGGCAAACGGTACTTTAGGCGTAAACGCTGTATGGCAGACATCTGCACAGTGGGGAACTGTAACCGTAACCGGTCTTACAGACAATACCGCATATACATTTATCACTAAAGCAAGAAACGCGGCTACTCCGGCTGTAGAAACAGCTTTCAGCGATGCTGTTTCCGGAACAACATTAGTAAATACCTTACCAACGTTGGCTGTTGGTACACTACGTCCGTTCGGTTCCGTTTGTGTGCTTCAGTCCTCAGATGTACAATCATTTTCTGTGAGCGGAATCAACCTTACTACGGATGCTGTTGTAGTAGGTCCTTTGGCAGGTTATACTTTTTCTGAAACGGCTACCGGAACCTTTACACCGTCTTTATCACTTTCCCAGGCCGGAGGTACTTTTAACGCTACCGTATACGTTCGTTTTGAACCAACTGCTGCCATTGCCTATAGCGGAAACATTACCGTAATTGGTGGTGGTGCTTCGGCCCTTACTGTTGCTGCTTCCGGAACAGGGATCAATACCTTATCATCGGTTACTACTGTTGAAGCCGGTGCTTTAACACCATCGACTGCAAAAGTTACTGCGGAAGTTAGCGCCGAAGGATGTGCTGCCGTAACCGAAAGAGGAATTGTTTACAGTACTACTGCCAATCCGGTAATCGGAGGAACAAATGTTGTTAAAGTAAGCAATGCCGGAACAGGAATTGGTAATTATACAACTACTTTATCCGGTTTGATCGGAGGAACACTTTATTATACTAAAGCATATAGCATTACAGCTGCCGGCGTGAGCTATGGTACTGTTTTAACGTTTACAACACTTCCTGTTATGGCTCCTGTAGCTACTGCTGCTACAGCAATTACACACAATAGCTTTACTGCTAACTGGGATGCTTCTGAAGGCGCTGTGGATTACCGTGTGGATGTAAGCCAGTCGCCTACATTCGGAACCTCATCAGCGGCTACCGATCTATTTTTCTCGGAATATGTAGAAGGTACTGCTTCCAATAAATATGTTGAAATTTACAATGGTACAGGTGCTGCTGTTAATCTATCCGATTACAGAGTACGTTTATATTCTAACGGTAGCACATCGGCTTCCGGTTCTGCAAATGATGTACAGTTATCCGGTACTTTAGCCAATGGTGCTACTATCGTATTGAAAAATGCTGCGGCTACTATTTATACCGGAACAGCTACTGTAGTGGCTTCTGTTAACTTTAACGGTAATGATGCTGTTGCTTTATATAAAATATCGGCTGCTTCAAACGTGGATATCATCGGAAGAATCGGTGAAAATCCGGGTACTGCCTGGACAACTGCTGCCAGTTCTACAGTTGACAAAACATTAGTACGTAAACCGGCTGTTGCCAGCGGTGTTACGGTAAATCCAGCTGCCGGTTTCCCTACATTGGAAACAGAATGGACTGTATTAAACACTAACGATGTGAGCGATTTAGGTTCGCATACTTTCGCCGGGTTAACACCTTCTTTTGTTGCCGGTTATGAAAATGTAACCGTTAACGGTACTTCTTTAGACGTTACTGGTCTTGTACCGGTTACGACTTACTATTACAGAGTCAGAGCCGTTGCCGGAAACACCAGCGACAACTCGAACACCATCGAAGTAGCGACTATTGTTAATACACAACCAACGCTTACGGTTACTGAATTAGCGCCTTTCGGCGATGTGTGTGCCAATGCTTTAAGCAGCATAAACACGATTACCATATCCGGTATCAACCTTACTACCGATGCTATCGTTGTAGGTCCTACAGATGGTTTTACCTATGCAACCTCAGCTACCGGTCCTTTTACCGCTTCTGTTAGTCTTACTCAGGCAGGTGGTACTTTTACACAGGATGTTTTTGTACGTTTTGAGCCTACAGACGCCCTTACTTATAACGGTGATGTAACCATCATTGGTGGTGGTACCGAAACTTTTACTTTAGCTTCCGGAAACGGAGTGAGCACTGTCGCAACGGTTAACACTACTGCTGCCGAAGTATTAAGCGCTTCAACGGCTAAAGTTACTGCTGAAGTTACCGTACAGGGTTGTTCTACAGTAACCGAAAGAGGAATTGTTTACAGCCTTACCGCTGATCCGGAAATTGACGGAATCGGTGTTACAAAAGTGACCGATGCCGGAACAGGTGCCGGAACGTATGTGCTTTCTATTTCCGGTTTAATCGGAGAAACACTTTACTATACCAGAGCATACAGCGTTAACAACGGTGGTATCAGCTACGGTGCTGCTTTAACGTTCACAACCGATCCGGTTATTGCTCCGGTTGCAACTGCCGCTACAGCTATTACCAACGTGAGCTTTACTGCTAACTGGGATGCTTCGGAAGGAGCTGTGGATTACCGTGTGGATGTAAGCCAGTCGCCTACATTCGGAACGGCTGCTCCTGCTTCAGATTTATTCTTCTCGGAATATGTGGAAGGAACAGGTACTAACAAATATGTGGAAATCTATAATGGTACTGGTGCTGCTGTTGATTTATCAGACTACAGAGTACGTTTGTATTCTAACGGAAGTACTTCGGCTGCCGGTTCTGCAAATGATGTACAGTTATCCGGTACTTTAGCCAATGGTGCTACTATCGTATTGAGAAATGCTGCGGCTACTATTTATACCGGAACAGCTACTGTAGTGGCTTCTGTTAACTTTAACGGTAACGATGCGGTTGCTTTATACAAAATATCGACTGCTTCAAACGTAGACATCATCGGAAGAATCGGTGAAAATCCGGGTACTGCCTGGACGGCAACCGGAATTACTACCGTTGACAAAACATTGGTTAGAAAAGCGTCAGTAACAGGTGGTGTTACCGTAAATCCTACAGCCGGCTTCCCAACTTTGGCTACAGAATGGACCGTATTGGACACAAATGATGTGAGCAATTTAGGTTCACACACCTATTCCGGATTAACGGCTTCTTTTGTTCCGGGATACGAAAACGTTACCGTTAGCGGTACAAACCTTAACGTTACCGGATTAACAGCCAATACCAACTATTACTACAGAGTAAGAGCCGTTGCCGGTAATACCAGCGACAACTCAAATACTATTGCGGTAACTACTGCTGCTTTCAGCGCTAAAACAGCTGTTAAAAACGAATTGGTTAACAAGGTGAATGCTTTCAACCAAAATGGTGTTTTAAACCTGACGTCATCTAATGATGCTATTCAGTCGGTTGTAGTATATGATATGTCCGGAAAAGTTTTATATGCTTCCGACAAATTCAACTCACAGGAAGTAATAATCGCAAACCTGAACAGCTCTAACCAGGTAATCATCGTTAAAATCATTACAGCTGCTAATGAAACAGTAACGAAAAAAATGGTATACTAATCCTTTCTTTACCCCTTTATTTACAATGCCTCTTCTCCGGAAGAGGCATTTTTTTTGCTTTTTTTTCTTTACATAAAGTTTAAACAGTTAACCTTTAGTTAGGAAAGTTATAACAGTTAGCTTACAGTAATACAACCTTAATCCTTTGACAACTTGTTATTTAAACCCAACCTTTGTAATCAATGACACTTATATAAATGAAAACTAACTAAAAAAATGATGATGAAATTTTTCCCTCAAAAATTTTTACGTGACTTTCTGCTCTTTATGGTATTGATGACCATCGGTACTTCGCAAGGGCAATCGATCTGGACCAACACTATTGACGGTACCAATCCTGCCACTGCCAATCCGTTTACCAGCGGAGACGTGAACGATTCTGATATTACCGTAAGCGGTATCGGAAGAGGTTCTGGTATTAGTGCCAATGCCGGCGCAGACCGGTATAATGCGACGGGTTTCACGACCTCTGCAAGTATAGATGCCAACGATTATTTTTCGTTTACCTTAACGCCGGTGGGCAGTGCTAAAATCAACTTTAGCAGTTTTGCCTTTACAACACAGCGCTCCAACACCGGACCGGTATCGGGGATTGTAAAATCCAGCTTGGACAATTATTCGGCAACCATCGGGGCAGTTTTTACAATCGGAACAGCTGCCAATACATCAACGATTACGTTAACCGATGCGGCTTACCAGAATATTGCTTCGGCCATCACTTTCCGTGTATACTATTATAAAGCCAATGGCGGAACAGGGACTGCCAGTATCAATGATTTTGTTTTCAGCGGTACAGTATCCTCCGCCGTAATCAATACCCCTTCTCCAACATCTTTAGCCTTCGGAAATGTGACTACCAATACCAATTCCGTTTCCAAAAGTTTTACAGTAAGCGGTACCGGTATCAGCGGTAGTATAGCTGTAGCTGTACCTGCTCCTTACCAGGTGAGTAACAATAGTACAACCGGCTTTGCTTCAAGCTTTAATTTAGCTGCTGCCGGCGGAACGGTTTATGTGCGTTTCAGCCCGACAGCAACCGGATCGCAGCCCGCTACAGTGACTTTGAGCGCTGCCGGAGCGACAAATAAAACCGTTGCATTAACCGGTACGGGAGTATTGCCGCCAAGCCTGACAACAACTACCCATTCATACGGTCCTTTTTGCAACGGAATTGCCAATACTTTAAGCGTTGCTTTTACAACTCAGGGCACATTTGACAATACTGATTTTCATGTACAAATTTCAGATGCCAATGGTATCTTTACCAATACACAAACCAACATTATCGGAACAGGAACTTTAAGTCCTGTAACCGCTTCTTTTCCAGCCGGTTTAGCACCGGGTAATTATAAGGTTCGTATGCTTCAGGTATCGAACAGCAGTGTACTGACATTCAGTGCAAACGACAACGGCAGTGCAATTAATGTGTCCAGCAATACCTGGACAGGCACCACCAATAGTGACTGGAATACTGCAGCCAACTGGTCCTGCGGTGTTGTCCCTACCGGAGCAATGGCAGCCGTTATTGCCCAGGTAGCCAATCCGGCAATTGTTTCCGGAAATATGACTGCCAATGCAGCCGCACTTACCGTTAATACCGGAGCCACACTGGTTGTAACCGGCGGTAGCAACCTGAATCTTACCGATGCCTTAAACGTGGCTAACGGCGGTACCGTTACGTTCGAAAACAACAGTAACCTGATACAGCAAAACAATGTGGTAAACCAGGGTACCGTAAACATACACCGCAACAGTTCTTCATTATACAACCTGGATTATACGATCTGGTCTGCTCCTACTGCAGGAACGCAGACATTAAAAGCATTCTCCCCGAATACGCTGGATGAGCGCTTTTATGTGTACAACACGGCTCAGAATGCCTATAGCAATTACACCAGTACTTCCGGAATATTCGGCAGTAATCCGAATGCGGTTACGTTTACAGCCGCAAAAGGCTATCTTATCCGCATGCCGGACGGACTTCCAGCCGGACAAACAACCACTTTTAACGGATTGTTTACCGGAACACCAAACAACGGGGCTGTTACCCTTTCTCTAAGCACCGGCGGAAACCGTTATAACGCTGTAGGAAACCCGTATCCGTCACCAATTAACATCTGGGACTTTATCGATGCCAATGCCGGAAACCTGGACAACGGTACCCTTTACTTCTGGAGAAAAACGAACAATCCTGCCGAAACTACTTATGCTACGATAACAAAACTGGCTTATAATGCCAATACCGCAGCGGGCGGAGATACCGGATCGGCTGTTTTTGCCGGCAATACTGCCCAGTGGACAATCAATACCGGACAGGGATTCTTTGTCAAAGCAGCACCAGCAGCTACCAGCCTTGTTTTTAACAATGCGATGCGCCGGGCAGCAAACAACAACCAGTTCTTTAAAACTGCTGCGACTGCCACTCCGGTTGAGCCGGAAATCTCCCGGTTTTCGTTAAACCTTTCGGACAATGCCAATGCTTTCGGCCAAACGGTTATCGGCTATACAAACGTTACAACCAATAATCTCGATTACGGCTGGGACGGATTGCTGTTAAACGATGGTGACCTTGCCATCTATACGAAAGCGGACAATACCAAATTAGCCATTCAGGCAAGAGCCGGATTCAGCGTACAGGATGTTGTTCCGGTAAGCTATAAGGCTGTCAATGGCGGAAATATAACATTGTCACTAAACAATTTTGAAGGACTGTTCAGCAATCAGAATATTTACCTGAAAGATAAAACCCTAAATGCAATCCACGATTTGAAGTCCGGCAGCTACGCGTTTACAACCGAAGCCGGAACTTTTGAAAACCGTTTTGAAATCGTTTATGAGAACAGCGTTTTAAGCACTCCTGATTTTGATGCAAACCAGGTGGTGGTGTACAAACAAAACCATGCTTTACACATCAATAGCGGTAACACCGTATTGTCCGGTATTAAAATATTCGACATCAGCGGCCGACTGGTTTACGAGCAAAACAACGTAGATGCTACGGAAGCCGTTATCAGCAATCTTAACGTTAGTCAGCAGGTATTGATCGTACAGCTGGTTACAGCGGCAAATACTACCGTTAGCAAGAAAATAATTTATTAATTTTTGAATCTACTTATCATGACATCCAAACTAATAAAAATATACTTTTTTACGGTACTGTTGCTAAGCGATTTTGTACTGTTTGCTCAGGACGACGAAGATCCCGGAAACGGATTTGACGACGGCGGTACCGTTGAAGATCCCATAGTCCCTATCAACACCCAAATGATCTGGCTGCTGTTAATGGGTATTGCCTTTGCTTTCTACTACTTCCGAAAGCTACAGCTTAAAAAATAATTGCTAAGATTATCATAATCCAAAACCCGGCTGTCTAGTCGGGTTTTGTTATATAAAAAAAGAATTAGGAATTACGATATATCCAATATTAGATTTATGAAGTTTGATTTACGAAAATCTAAAATTCAACAATTTAGTTGTTTGTAAGTCCTACCTCATACTTCAACTATCTCATATCAAATATTAGATATATGAGGTTTGATTTACAATGCCGCACCTCACTTCATACTTCAAATATCATCCTTCCTACCTCACATATCTAACTTCTTGCCTTTTATTTCTTGCCTCTTGCTATTTGCTATTTGCCCTTTGCCTTTTACCTCCCTTCATTTCCCAAAAACAATTACACCAAAACCCACTATTCTTTCAATTTCCTGATTATTTTAGTAAAAAAAGTAGTAACGGTCAAAATTTAGGATTTGGTTCTGCTGTTGTGTCTAATATTGTCTTCGATTTGGATATCACTGAATCAGATTTTATTAATAACTTAAACCTTATACTATGAAAACAAAGTATTTAAATCAGGCGGAACTGGACAATCATGCGAATCAGTTAAATCCGGACCATTGGGAATATTGGCATTCCAGAGAAGAAAATTAATTCCGGCAGCATAGCAATGAACCTGGTTTCATTGCTATGTGCTTAAAAACACTAAAAAATGAGAGCCTTTTTCAAAATAGCAGAACAAGTACTTATGCATCAGGACGGCGCACTTGCCACGGAATTATTTGAAGCCTTTTACAGTCACCACTATGGGAGTCTGGAGAAAGCGCAGGAAGTATTTTCAGCATTACAGGCATCGGCCGGTTCGGAAGCTGAATTTCAGGAAAAACTGAATGAAAAAATTGCCGGGGATTTACCGGTTAAAGAGATGCAGGCTCTAAATGAGTTGATGCTGCAGGTAACAGGTTTTAATTCGTTAGTAAATCTGGATATTGAAAACTGGGTTATCAGCAGTAATATCACTCAGGAAAAATTTGACCGGATCGTAGCATTCATAAAAATTTTTGAACAGGTCATATTACAAAAATTCAACCAGGACAAAGAAGCTTTAAAAGCTTATCTAAAATATACCTTCGCTTCCAAAATCATGTTTTCAATTAAGGAAACCCGCGAGGAACTGATGTTTAAAAACCAAAAGACATTTAAAAAATGGCTGAATCATTTTTATCCCGGTAAATTTGATAACCGCCGCTATATTAATATCCTGGAGTATGCAGACATTATGCAAAAGTTTATTTTACATCCGGATGAAACATCTTTTGATTTTGAGAACAAACTACCGGACTATCAAAAACGCCTGAACGAAGGACTTATTTTTCCAAAATCACGCCTGAAAAAATTCACCCGGCACGATTACAAACTACTACAGGCAGAATTCGCCGACAATGAAGAAATCTTAAAATTAGCCCTACCCAAAAATGCTGACTTTTTCCCTTATTCCATTGCGCAGAATATTATCAAACACTTGGTTTAAGCGATAGAATGAAGAATTAGGAATTACGAATTAGGAATTACGAAATTTGATATATGAAAATCAAGAATTCAACTATTTAGTTATTAGAAGACCTGAATCATACTTCATACTTCGTACTTCATATATCGTATATCAAATATTAGATTTACGAAGTTTGATATACGAAGGTCACAAATTCAACGATTCAGTTGTTTGGAAGTCCTACATCGTACTTCGTACCTCATATATCAAATATCTTACTTCTTGCTTTTTACCTATTGCTTCTTGCTAATTGCTCTTTGCCTTTTGCTCTTTGCCTTTTGCCTTTTGCCTCTTCACAATATAAAGTTCAATTTACGATATTCATAATTCAAACTTCTCACCCCATATATCTCAAAACCTAACATTTGTCATATTTTATCTGATTGACAGTCTGTTATTTTGTTATCCAATTTAAAACAGACGATCGTTTATGTATTACTGGAAAAAATTAACGGCTGTAGAGCGCCAGCAGCGAATTCAGAAAGCGCTATCCGAGAATGTAAATTTCGCAACAGATACCTCCCTGGGCTATCCGGCATCCAAACTGGACGGAAAAGTATTTTATGATGATGCCCCGTTTTTAAAGGACGCACCCACGCTACAGGCGTTTGTTGCCAATCCGAATCACATTGGCTGCCATACCTACGGAACTTCCGAAAAAGCATTTAAAGGCACTCAGGAAATGGAACGGGAAGTGCTGAATGTTATCGCGGTAGATATCTTTAAAGCGGCTCCGGACAGTTTTGACGGTTATATCGCTCCCGGCGGCACCGAAGCCAATATTCAGGCAATGTGGATTTACCGCAACTATTTTATGCAGGAACTCGGTGCTCAGGCACATGAAATTGCCATACTGGCTTCCGAAGACACCCATTACTCCATCCCGAAAGGGTCTAACTTACTGCTAATCGACTGGTTAAAAGTACCGGTTGGTTTTGAAAACCGTACGGTCGATGCCGCTGCATTGGACGACCTGATCGATATCGCTAAAAATAACGGAAAAAAATATTTTATAGTTGTCGTGAATATGGGAACTACCATGTTCGGTTCGGTGGACAATCCGGAAACTTATATCTCCGTTTTAGAACGCCACAGGGTTCCATTCAGACTTCATATTGACGGGGCTTACGGTGGTTTTGTATACCCGTTTAGCAATCCGGCCAGCACACTCGACTTTAGCCATCCGAAAGTCAGTTCCATCACTATTGACGCCCATAAAATGCTGCAGGCGCCATACGGAACAGGTATTTTTATCTGCCGTAAAGGCCTTATCGGTCAGGTACTCACCAGAGAAGCAGAATATGTGGAAGGTATGGACTTAACCCTTTGCGGAAGCCGTTCCGGTTCCAATGCCATAGCCGTATGGATGATTTTATTCACCTATGGTGCACATGGCTGGCATGAAAAAGTGAGTATCTTACAAATGCGTACCGCCTGGCTGTGTAAAGAACTGGATACACTGGGCATACCGTATTTCCGGGAACCGTTTATGAATATCGTGACCATACAGGCCGCTTATCTGCCGGAAGCAGTTGCCACCCGTTTTAGTCTTGTTCCGCAAAAACACGATGCCTCAAACAAATGGTATAAGGTAGTTGTAATGGATCATGTCACTATCGAACAGTTGAGCGAACTGGTAGTCTGCCTGCAAAAAGAATATGCTACTTTCCTTTAAACTGCTTTAAACGATATACCAATACTAAAAAAGCCCGTAAACATAATGCTTACGGGCTTTTTTTATATTAATAACAGTCCATCAGTAACTGGTTGTGGGACTGGTAATAGCTAACGCTTTTATTGTGGTATTGCTGACAGATGCTTTCCAGCAATTCAAGGATATTCTGCTGCATCGACAGCGAACCGCAAAGCATGATAACACCGCCGTTCTTTAAGGTTGTGGCAACAAACTCTGCATCGCGGGCCAGCAGGTCTTTTACATACTGCTTCTCCCCTTCACGGGAATAGGCTATGTGCAGTTGCTGCAACTGCTGCTCCGCTATATTTTTTTCAATTCCCGATCGGTATAAGGCAAAGGACGTTTCCCCACGGAAACCGCAGTACAAATGACAATCGGTATTATTGGTATTCTCATCGATCATACCTAAAAACGGTGCAATACCCGTTCCGTTAGAGATCATAATAACGGTATTGGCTTTACGGGGAAAATGAAAATGTTCGTTACGCACAATACTCGCATTAAAAGTCGCTCCGGGTTCCAACTGGTATAAATAACCGGAACCCAAACCGTTTTGATGCAGCTTTACGCTCAATTGCACTTCGTTATTTACTTTTCCGATAGAGTATTGTCTTTCGCGGTGATCATTTGCCGGATAAATAGCCAGTAAATCACCGGAAGTGAATTTGACTTTACGCTGAAAACGCAGTCGGATAAAAAAGGCACCGTCTGTATGGGTAACCGCTGTTTTTTCAATAACCGTAAGTTTCTCGGTACGCTTTGGTTTTGTCTGGAACTGCTCCGGTGACCATTCAAAAGGCATAGCCAATTTCTGTGCCCAGAGTGTCGCCCATTGGCGGAATTCCTCCGGCGATTTATCGTTAACGGTATGTATTTCCAGGAACGGTGCTGCCCATTTTTGTAAAGACAGGGCATTGTTTGCTTCAAAGGCAAACTGGCAAAAATCCGGATAGGCATGCGAACCGAAACCAACTACCGAAAATTGTACCGGCTGCTGCTGTGGTTTGCTTTCCAGCAGTTTTATAAACCGGGAAGCATTTGTAGGTGCATTCCCCAAGCCGTAAGTTGCGGTAATCACAATCAGGTGTTCCGCTTTTGGGAAAACCGTATAATTGTTCAGTTCCGTTATATGGGATTTCTTTCCGTTTTTAAGCAGCTGCTGGTGTATCGCATTTGCAAAACGGAATGTACTTCCGTTTTCTGATCCTACCAACAGGATGTATTCACTTTCTTCTTTTTTGTATTTGTTTTTCACGCGATTGCCACGGCGTTTTAACGTAATAACAAACCCGGAATAAATAAAGAAAAGAATGTTTACCGCTGCAATTGCCAATACCACTGCCCAGATGCCACTGGCACGCCCGGTATGCAGCGTAAGGCTCAGATTGGTCAGTACGGTTGTCCGGGAATATGGAATCTCACTCAGTATATCGCCGGTAATCTGGTTGACCACAACTTCGCGGTCTTTTAGTTTCAGCGTATAATAATCCTCCGGATCTTCCGAAAAAGGAAACTCGATGTGCTCCACTTCCGAAAGCAGGGTATTTTTAAAAATGGAAAAATCAGCAAGCTTTTGCTCCGGTTCCGTTTTTATCGCATCAAAATCAATCTCATGACTGATCTTTTGCTCCGGAAACAGTTCAAAGCGAACCAGCGACAAATAGGTTCCTGTAAGCGTAATAATCAGTATCGGGATCAGCGACAAACGCCCCAGCACCACGTGGTAATACTGTGCAAAATCTTCCCTGATAATTTTGGTAAAGAACCGTTTAAGCCCACGCTGGCGCTGTATAACCAGTACGGTACCCGAAGTAGCGATCAGCAGCAGCAAAAAGGCGGTTATACCAATAATAATTCTTCCGGTTTCATGCAGAAAAAGGGAACGGTGTAAAGTTGTCACCCATTGGAAAAAAGCATTTTTTTCGGCTACTTTTCCAATGGCTTTTCCGGTTTTCGGGTCAACGTATATTTCGGCATTTTTACCGTTATCGTCTATCACTTTGGCAATGACAAACTGATTCGCATCCACCGTTACATCGGTTATCTCTGAATGGGATTTTTTTAAAGCGGGTAACATTTCGGCAACCGTGATCTGGTTGAAATCCGCAGCGCGATAAGGCTGTATTTTTTGGGAAACCGGCTCGAATGCCAGTATGATTCCGGTAACGGAAGCCAGTAGTATAAAGAGAAAAGAAGATACAGCCAGGGTTAAGTGGCTGTATCTCCAGATTGAAATGGTCATATTTCTTTTGATTAATTCGGACTAAGACGTACGTAACGGATATAGCCGGTACCGTCATTTTTGCCGGAAACATTTTCCGTGGTAAGCGGGAATTCGATGTCTTTCACTTTGTATTCCTGGTTCTCTACAGCCGTTTCAAATCGCAAGCTGTAACCGGAATTGATTTTGGAATCTTCCAGTTCCAGTACCGTTACGCTGCGTTCTCCTCCGGAAAGGGAAGCGCCTGTAATAGCACTGATGTTACTCGGTTTTTTAGAGTGGAATTTATACCATTCTTTAATATCCTTATACCATTTTTTATCGGATCCCATCACATAAAGTGTTTTTTCATAGGCACCTTTCGGGTCAATCAGCGACACAACAATATAGGCACCTTCACCCGGATAGTTGGTCATCTGAACCATACATTTGTATTTTGTAGAACCGCCTTTCTGCGCCATCATGTTCATTCCGGAGCAAAGTGTCAGCGCCAGTACCAATACTATTTTATAAAGGTTTTTCATTTTTTTATTTTAAAAAGTCAATTGCAATCTTGTTTTTTGTAAGCGCTTCATTTTCGGAAGCTAAATCATAAGCCGTTTCTTTAAACTCGGTAACCGCATCTTTTTTAGCACCCAAAGCCATCAGGTGTTTTAAAATAGTCGCATCCTGAGCCGTCATGGCTGCCTTGTGTAAAGCGGTCATTCCTTCTTTATTCTTAGCATTAACATCCACTTTGTAACGCTCTACTAATTTAATTAAAGATAAATCATTTTTAGCTACAGCCAGATGGTATAATGTATTTCCGTTCTTTTGCGGTGTCGCTACCTTAAATCCTTTTTCTTCCAGTGCTTTCAGTTTTGCTTCAAAAGCTTCTGCTTTTTGCGGATTGTACGACTGGATCAAATAGTAAGCCAGATTGTCTCCGTTAGCATCGGCAACGTTTACATCGGCACCTTTCTGAATTAACAAACGTACCACTTCCGGTGTGTTGCTGCGAACGGCTAAAGCCAAAGCAGATATTCCTTTTTTATTAACCTGGTTGATATTTTTTACGGACGCTGCCAATAGATTAATTACCGCTACATCACTGTTTGCCATAGCTGCATTCATAAAGGCTGTTGTTCCGTCATGGTCTGCCTGGTTGATATCAACACCTTTTTCAATAAAATATTTGATGATGTCTTCCTGTTTGTCTTTACGAACAATGGCATGCAACGCGTTTTGTCCGTTTTTCGAAACTGCCGTAGGTTTGATTTTTAAGCTTTCCAGATACTGGTATAATTCCAGTGTATTGGCAGTACTTCTCGTTCCCTGGCTGGCAAAGATCATGGCATTATCGTTAAAAGTAACCCCTTTTTCAAGTAAGCGTTTTAAAGTTGTAATGTTTCCGGTTCTCGCCGCATAGTTAAAAGCTGTATTCCCGTTTGCATCGGTACTTTTAATATCCAGTCCTTTTCCGATAAAGTAGTTAATCAACGTAAAATCTTTATCGTGTGGTGCGATCAGCAATAAAGCATTCGCGCCATCATGGTCCAGATCCTTTTTAAGATTTGCTCCGTTTTTAAGTGCCAGATCGTATACTTTGGTATTGGACTGACCGTTTGCTGCTGCAAAATTCAGGTATGTATACCCGTGATCGTCCAGTACATTGGTTTTGGCACCTCTGGCTAAAAGGTATTCCATTAAATCCGTATTCCCTCTGTAAGCCGCCCAGAAAATATAGGTACGACCGTCATGCGTCAGCTTGTTAACATCATTTCCTTTTTGTTCCAACAGGAATTTTACGGCATCGTTTGCAGTATCTTCAACTATTGCAAAAACAACCGGATCGAAAGCATTGGCATTAAGCTGTGAAGGGTTGCTCCCTTTTGCTATTTCCGCTTTTATCTGCGTTACATCCGGATTTTTCTTCCAGTACGATCTTTCCAGGAAAACATTATTCTGGGCCTGTAAGGTGAATGATGCGAACGTTATCGAAGCGATAAAGAGCTGTTTCATTGTTATATTCATGACTATTTGATTTAGCATATTTATGGATTACGCCGATTAAAAGCAAAGTAAAATCGTACGGTCGGGCAAAATTAATAAGAATGATTCTAAATAAAAAACTAAATCCCAAATAAATGTTGCGATTTAACGTTCCGGTGGTTCTCCGCAAAACATTGTTGTTTTCACGGCATTCCATAAAAAAAGTGCCTACCTGGTTACAGATAGGCACTTTACATTTACAAAGTTATGTCAGACCTGATAAATGTTCCTTTATTTCCCTGCTAATTTACTGTTGAGCAGCAATTTGATCATTTGATTGAATTTTTGAAGGCTTTCTTCCGAGAAGGCTCCGTCGCCATCGTATATTGCCTTGCGAATTAACGGAACGCTGTACGGCAGCGTCCAGGCGCGCAGTGATTTCGCCACCGCGTCCATATTGTTTATGCCCTGCACCGCATGACCGCCTTCTGCCCAGCAAACCAAACCGATGGTTTTATCGGTTAAATATGGACTGTGCTCTTTGGCACTTACTTCCAGCCAGTCAAGACAGTTTTTCATTACTCCGGTCATCCCGCCATGATACAGCGGTGTCAGCCAGATATGCACATCGGCATTGCGAAACGTATTGGCCATTAGTTCCACCGACTTCGGTACGCCGCTAATCGTAACATCAAAAAGCGGAATTCCCGAATCGGGTAAATTAAACACCGTTACTCCGGCTCCGTTAGCTTCGAAACTTTCTTTAAAATAATCCGCTATTTTATGTGAGGTGGCAGTGGTTCTGCGTTCCAATGCGCCGTTAAATATCAATACATTCATTTGTTTTTACTTTTAATTAATATTTCCGGATCACTTTCGGTAATCCGGGTTCTCCGTACATAAGGCTGGCAACCTTACCGGCTAATACATTCGTTGCTGTGATATAAAGCGCTTCCGGTATGTGTTCACTTGCCCTGAAAGCCACCTTTTCTCCTTCATATCCGGTTAAATCGGCCTGCAACAGCCTGTTTTCCCATAGTTTTATATAATGCTCCTTTTCCGAACCAAATATTACCGAAAAGGCATACGGTTTAAGCCTTGCCGCAACAAGCATATATACCCATTGCGGTACTATGGCATCAACAGAACAGTAAACCGAAACCGCTTTTCCCTGATATGCTTCCCAATCGATTGCTTCCATCGCAATGCGGAATTCTTTTTCGATCAGCGCCAGCTCCTGAAACAGATAGTTTTTGATATCAAAATCAGCAAAAACCACATCCGGTTGGTACTGCAATAAATCCAATCGCAGAATACCCGATGCCGTTACTTTATTTACAATTATTTTATCCGACATGATTTGCGCACATTTAAAGTACTAATTTTTTGTTTGTGATACAAAATTATTAATTTTGCCTAATAAACCAAATAATCACTTTGTTTATTATGGAAATAAAATTGCCGGATAATGAAAAAGCCTTGTGGATCCTGAAAACTCAGGGCTCCCTTCCTTTGAATATAGTAGCAAAAGAACTAAATGTCACCACGGAAGGTGCCCGTTTTCAAATGCTGCGATTAGCCGGTGAAGGTTTGGTTACCGCCACTACCGAATCGAAAGGAAGAGGCAGGCCGCAGCAAATCTGGGCGTTAACCGCTTCCGGTCACGGACGTTTCCCGGACAGGCATGCCGAACTAACGGTAAAATTAATTCAGAAAACAAAGGAAATACTGGGTGAAAGTGCCCTCGATGCCGTTATTGAAGCCTATGGCAAAGAAAGCCGCAGCAAATACCTGCATGCGGTGGAAGGTATCAACGAACTGGAAGACCGGATCAGGATACTGGCACAGATTCGCAACAGCGAAGGTTATATGGCCGGTTACACACAGGAGGAAGACGGTTTTATACTATTCGAAAACCATTGCCCCATTTGCGCTGCCGCAACGATATGCCAGGGATTCTGCAAATCGGAACTGGAAACCTTCCGGGCCATACTTGGCGATACCGTAACGGTTACCCGTATCGATCATGTATTAAGCGGTGCCCAGCGATGTGCGTATAAAATCACCCTATAAATACTTCCGGTTCCCCTTAACAAAGCGTTTTTAAGGCAGCTGCCTGCAATATGATTCCCTGCACTTTTGCACCGCTGTTTTTTTAATACTGTGGTTTACAATTTATTAGTCTTTTTAGCTTACCTTTAATACTAATTAATATTTAGTGACCATGTATTCAGCAGAAATAATCCCGGTTCAAAAGGTACTCACCTTATATTTTGAAGGTATATTTGATGGTGATGTGCAAAAACTGAAAGCAATATTTCACCCCAATGCCATGCTGTTTGGTGACATTGAAGGTCACGTGTTCTATAAATCCTTAGACGATTATTTGGTAACCGTTAAAAACAGAAGAAGTCCTAGCGAATTAGAAGAAAAATTCGAAATGGAAATCATTGGTATAGAAATCATCGGCAATAATGCCATTGCGAAGCTCCATGTCCCGATGCTGGGATACAATTATTACGATTTTCTGTCGCTCTCCAAGATCAACAACGAATGGTTAATTGTCAACAAATTATACACTCATGTAAAACAGTGACAAACGTTTTAAACAATCATAAAAAAACCTGCCCGATTATCGGAGCAGGTTTTTTATTGTAAAATGATTTCGAATTATTTAATGATTAATTTCTGAACAGTAGCCGCATTTCCGGTTGTGATACCAATAAAATAAAATAAAACCCTTTTTCCAATCCGGAAATATCCCGCTTTGGCCTCCCAGAATAACCGGGGTCTGTACCGTTAAATCGAAAACTCCACTGTTACAGACCGATAAATCAGGCCGCTGATGGGCTACCTGCGAAAAAGCGGACATAAAAGAACAGCATACGAATACTAAAAAAAGTAGTTATTACTTCATAAATTACTGATTAAAAGCACGATAAATACAATTATTTTACAATTATCAAAGAAGTTATTTACATCCCAATATCATAATCGCAGTCTTTGAACAATTACCCCGTTCCCAATCTTTAAAACAGTACTAAAACAATAAAATCGTATCTTTGCCGAAAATACAGACTTTATGACCACTTTTGAGCAATTCAATCTTCCAAAATCCCTGCAAAAAGCTATAGACGATTTAGGGTTAACAACACCTACTCCTATTCAGGAAAAATCTTTCCCGGTGATTATGTCAGGACGTGATATGATGGGAATTGCCCAAACCGGTACCGGTAAAACGTTTGCCTATTTACTTCCGATCTTAAAACAATGGAAGTTTTCGCCAACGCATACCCCTAAAGTTGTCATCATTGTTCCTACCCGTGAATTAGTGGTTCAGGTAGCCGAAGAAGTCGAAAAACTAACCCGGTACATGTCGGTTCGGGTTTTGGGTGTTTACGGAGGTGTAAATATCAACACCCAGAAAAAAGCCGTTTATGAAGGAATTGATTTCCTGGTAGCCACTCCGGGACGTTTAATGGACCTGGCTTTAGACAATGTGGTTCGTTTTGACGAAATGCAGAAACTGGTTATTGATGAATTTGATGAGATCCTGAATTTAGGATTCCGCTTCCAGATTACATCCATCCTGGCGATGATGAAACCCAAACGTCAGAATATCCTGTTCTCGGCAACCATGACCGAAGAAGTGGATGAACTTTTGGACGATTATTTTGATTTCCCGGAAGAAGTATCGCTGGCACAATCCGGAACACCTCTGGAAAAGATTAAACAATTAGCTTACCATGTGCCGAACTTCCTGACGAAAGTTAACCTTTTAAAGCATTTACTAACTGCCGATGAAAGCCTGGAACGCATCCTGGTTTTTGTGAATAATAAAAGAGTAGCCGATATTTTAATGGAACATCTGGAAGAAGATTTCCCGGAACAATTTGGCGTTATTCACTCCAATAAATCCCAGAACTATCGTTTGAACACGATGGCAAAATTCCAGGAAGGCGAATTACGCGGTATTGTCACTACCGATATTATGGCGCGTGGATTGGATATTTCCGATATTACCCACGTGATCAACATGCAGTTTTCGGAAGTTCCCGAACAATATATCCACAGAATCGGTCGTACCGGACGTGCAGACAAAGATGGTATTGCCATTAGCATCATCGCGCCGAAAGAAGAAGAATTCCAGGTGGAAGCCGAATTATTAATGGAGCAGGAACTGGAAATGTTACCAATTCCGGAAGGCGTAAAAATTGAAGAGAAAAAACTGGAATTTGAAAAAGAGCAGCAAAAAGTTAAATTCCTGATGAAAAAGGTGAAGCTTGACGGTGGCGGTGCTTTTCATGAAAAAACAGATAAAAACAAAAAAGTAAATCTTGGTGGTCCCGGAAAACGTACTCCGCGAAAAACCAAACCAAGAAACCGCGGGGTGGAAAAAACCAGAGCGGCCAAAAAGAAAAAGAAATAAGCTATCTGTATAGCTTATTTTTTTAAAATTTAATAACGAAAACTTAAATCAGCCTGTAACTACTGTCGAAAACTAAAAAGTAATTACTATTTTTGACAAACATTAAAATAAAATGCAATTCAAACATCCTGAAATTCTGTATTTCCTCTTTCTATTGGTAATACCAATTCTGGTTCATTTGTTTCAATTGCGTCGTTTTAAGAAAGAATACTTCACAAACGTACGTTTCCTAAAAGAACTCAGCATACAAACCCGTAAAAGCTCCCAACTGAAAAAGTGGCTTTTATTGTGTACCCGTTTGTTACTGCTCGCCTGTCTGGTACTGGCTTTTGCTCAGCCTTATTTTGATGCCAAAGACGCTAAAAATACCGGAAATGAAATGATTATCATACTCGATAATTCTTTTTCCATGCAGGCAAAAGGAAACCGGGGCGAACTCTTAAAAAGAGCCGTTCAGGACCTTTTGGAAAACACATCCGACAACCAGCGTTTTTCGCTCGTTACCAATACCGAAGCTTTCTGGGATACCGATATTAAATCCATCCAGAAAGAACTGCAGACATTACCATACAGTTCCACACCGTTCCAACTGGACTTTTTACTAAGTAAAGTGGCCGCTAAAAAACACAACGTTCCGAAAGACATTGTGGTAATCACCGATGCGATTGCTCAGGATGCAAAAAGTGCGGACAAACTGGACGATAAAACACCTGCCTATTTTATCATTCCAAAAGCGGAAAACAAAACCAACGTTAGCATTGATAAGGTTTCAATCAGCCAGCATCTGGATAACTTTTATGAAATTAAAGTAGACGTAACCGCTTACGGTAACTATGAAAACGAATTACCGATGGCTGTTTATAACGGAAAAAACCTGACAGCTAAAACGGTTGTAAAATTCGATACTGCTCAAAAATCGGTTCACTTTACACTGCCTAAAAAGGATTTTCACGGGTATGTTGCCATTGAAGACAACAGTCTGAACTATGACAATACCTATTATTTCAGCATTTCCAAACCGGAAAAATCGAATGTGATCGCTATAGGCGAAAATGCTAAAAATGCATTCCTGTCCCGAATTTATACTGCAGATGAGTTTAATTACAAAAGCGAGGAACTGAACAGTGTAGATTACAACGCACTGGACAAACAGGATGCCATTATCCTGAACGAACTAAAAGACATTCCGCAGTCGTTACAAACCACCTTAAAAGCTTTTTACGATAAAGGCGGTAATATTGTCCTGATTCCTGCTGCTGACGGTTCGGCACAAAACCTGACCACTTTCTTAGGGAATTTCGGAGGACTGAAAATGAATCCGCTGCAAACGGCCGAAAAACAAATTACCAAAATCGCTTTCAGCCATCCGCTATACCAAACTGTTTTTGAAAAGAAAACCGATAATTTCCAATACCCGAAGGTTAACAGCTCTTTCGGACTGGGCGGAAATCCGGCAGCGATACTCAGCTATGACGACCAGACACCGTTCCTGGGCTCACAGACCAACAAAATCGGAACCCTGTACCTGTTTAGCGCTCCTATCAACAAAACAAACAGTAATTTCCAGAATTCCCCGCTGATTGTGCCTACTTTTTACAATATGGCGCAAAACAATCAGAAATCCGGTATTACGGAATTTACCATCGGCGACAATAAAAGCATGATCCTGGATGTTTTATTATCCAAGGACGAAGTGGTAACCGTACAGAATGAAACTTCGGATTTTATCCCGATGCAGCAAATCCTGAACAATAAAATAAAACTGTCCTTTGGCGACTATCCGGAACAATCCGGCAATTACAGCCTGACCAAAAACAAAACGGTTTTAAAAAATATCAGCTTTAATCATGCCCGTACCGAAAGTGATCTGAGCTTACAAAACGACAACTTATTCGATAAATATACCAAAGTGGATTCTATTGCTACTGTTTTTAACGATATCCATTCGACAAGAACAGCCAGCGAAGCCTGGAAGTATTTTATCATCGCAACACTACTATTTTTATTATTAGAACTACTGATCCAAAAATTCGTAAAATGAATGTAATTCTTAAACACGCAACAATTATCGATACCGAAAGTCCGTTTCACAATCAGACGGCGGACATTAAAATTATTGACGGAATTATAAAAACGATCGGACAGAACCTGTCCAATGAAGAAAACGCAACGATAATCGAACGGGATAATCTTCATGTTTCCCAAGGCTGGTTTGACAGCTCTGTTTCCCTGGGAGAACCGGGTTATGAAGAAAGAGAAACCATTGCCAACGGACTTCAGGTTGCCGCAAAAAGCGGATTTACCAATATTGCCTTACAACCGAACGCCGCTCCTGTTATCGATAACCAGACAGAAGTGAGCTTCGTACTTCATAAATCCGGAAAAGCAGCTACACAGCTGCATCCGATTGGTGCGTTAACCAAAAACAGCGAAGGTAAAGACCTGGCGGAACTGTTTGACATGACCAATGCCGGAGCCGTTGCTTTTGGCGATTATAACAAAAGTCTTGACAATGCCAACCTGTTAAAGATAGGCTTACAATATGTACAGGATTTCGACGGACTGGTGATTACCTATTGTCAGGATGAAAAAATAAAAGGGAACGGTGTTGTTCACGAAGGGATTGCCAGTACCAAACTGGGATTAAAAGGAATTCCGGGACTTGCCGAAGAAATTCAGATTGCCCGCAACCTGTTTCTTTTGGAATATACCGGAGGGAAACTGCATATCCCGACAATATCTACGGCAAAATCCGTAACTTTAATCAGAGAAGCAAAAGCAAAAGGATTAAACGTTACCTGCAGCGTAGCGGTACACCATCTGGTTTTAACCGATGAAACCTTAAACAATTTCGATACCCGCTATAAAGTAACGCCGCCTTTGCGTGATGAGAACGAAAGAAAAGCGCTTATCGCCGGTGTACTGGACGGAACGATCGACATGATAACAACCGATCACAATCCGCTCGATATCGAACATAAAAAAATGGAATTTGACAATGCCAAAAACGGAACCATCGGACTGGAAAGTGCTTTTGGAGCCTTACTAACCGTATTGCCGGCGGATGTTATCGTCGCAAAACTGACAGCCGGAAAAAGCATTTTCAAGATCGATAAACAAGCGATTAAAGAAGGCAACAAAGCTTCAATAAGTTTGTTTAACACCGAAGGCAGCTGGAAATTTTCGAAAGAAGACATTCTTTCCAAATCAAAAAATTCCGCATTCTTAGGTCAGCCTATGAAAGGGAAAGCCTATGGTATTTACAATCAGGGAATTTTAATTTTAAACGAATAAGCTATGAACAATACTGTCGAACAAGGTAAAACAACCGCGATTATTGGCTATATCACAATAATTGGAACCATTATTGCCATTTTTATGAATATGGAAACGAAAAACCCGTTTGCCGGTTTTCATATCCGCCAGGCCTTTGGAATTCATCTTTCATTTTATGTTTTGGCTTATTTTGTGGGTTATGCCGACAGTTGGATGGTTTCTTCTGCTTTCTTCATTTTCTTCTTTGTACTATGGGCTTACGGATTGGTTGGCGCTTTACAGAACGAAATGAAAACAATCCCTATTCTTGGGGAATATTTCCAAAAATGGTTTAAAAATTTAGCATAAAATGAATTTATCCTTATTTCATCTCGTTAGAGAACCCAAAATAAAATCAGATAAAAATCCGTTGCTGCTGCTGCTTCATGGTTATGGCAGTAATGAAGAGGATCTGTTCTCTTTTGCATCCGAATTGCCGGAAGAATATTTCGTGGTTTCCGCCCGTGCACCACACCCGATGCCGCCTTATGGCAACGCCTGGTACAGCATTCATTTTGATGCGGATGCAAACAAGTTTTCAGACGATGAAGAAGCGGTGGAATCCCGCGAGCTGATCGTTACCTTTATTGATGAATTACTGGAAAATTACCCGATAGATAAAGATAAGATTACGTTAATCGGTTTTAGCCAGGGCGCTATTTTAAGTTATGCAGCAGCCTTGTCTAACCCCGAAAAGATACAGCGCGTAGTGGCTTTGAGCGGTTATGTGAATCCGGATATTATTGCTCCCGATTTTCAGACTAAAGCGATCTCCAGGCTGAAATTCTTTATTTCACACGGAACAGTCGATCAGGTTATTCCTGTGGACTGGGCCCGGAAAGCTCCGGAGTTCTTAAAAGCACTCGGACTGGATGTTGTTTATAAAGAATATCCTGTGGGACATGGTGTTGCACCGCAGAATTTTTACGATTTCAAAACCTGGTTACAACAATAATAAAAAAGCCCTGAAAATTTCAGGGCTTTTTTATTGCGTATTTGTTATTGCTCCGGATTATCACTTCCGGTTACCGCTTTTTCTTCTGTCAATGCGCCTTTGTATTTCATCACACCGTTTACTTTCAGCGATAAGCCGCCATCGGTTTCCAATGTCCACTCGCCGCCATGATACGGTTTCCCTTCTTTCTCTCTGGTCATAATAACCGATTCCTTTTTTTCCGGCAAGAACAATTCGGCTCTGTCACCGTCTTTTTCAAAAGTTACAAAACTGCTGATGATCGGTTCTTCAATTTCTTCTTCGGTATCCACCGGGGTTTCTTTTACCGGATTCATGCGAAATCCTTCTTCAAAGACACGGATACAGTCTTTTTTAAGAATGGACCATCTGTAACCGGCAGACCCCACGCATCCGTGTTCGTCTTTATCGGTTCCTAATACCATTTGTTTGGGGTTTACAACCACCTCATCTTCGCTGTCATGCTTTTTCATAATGAGATCACACGAAACGAAAAAGAAACTGAATGCAATTAATGGGATTATCTTTTTCATTTATAATTTTTTTTCGTCCTGAAAATAGTTGGGTCAACTGCTTTAAACCGCCTCTCCTTTCAAAGTTGCGAAAGCAGAAACAATGCAGTTATAAAAATATAAAATAATTGTTTTATTTTACCGTATTCGAAAACAAAATTGCATCGATTCTTTCAAAATCTGTAGGCTTGTCTTCGTTGTGAAAATACTTTAACAGTACTTCTCCCCGCACCGCACCGCTATAAAAGTCGGCTATAATCCAACGGTGATTCAGGATTTTTATTTTACTGATGATAAACTTTTTTCCATCAATCGGTTCATACGGAATCATGGCATTTCCGGTTTTGGCATCGTTTAAAGTAACCAGATCCTCTTTTACCTTAGCGGCTACTTTCATCACATCATAACGGGAAAAATACTCCTGTGCATCATCGTCATATTCCAATGAGAAATAATCACTGTCATTTTTTTCAACAAGAATCGTATTAATGGAATCGCGTACTTTATCGATTCTTAACTTGGCAGTATCCAGTTCTTTCTGCTGCGTTTTCAATATCTTATTGGAATTCATGTATTGAAAAACATTAAACAATAAGGATAAAATAAAGAGATAGAGTATTGCTTTTTTCATAGTATTAAATTGTAATTTCTAAATTATCGTAAGCCAAAAATACGTTTTTCGGCAGTTTTTCCTGCACTTCTCCGTGAAATCCCATATGATGGCTGATGTGGGTCAGATAGGCACGTTCCGGCTGAATATGGCTGATAAACGCCAGAGCTTCTTCCAGATTAAAATGGGAAATGTGTGGTTCCACCCGTAGGGCATTCACCACAAGCACCTTTACTCCTTTGAGTTTTTCCACTTCTGCAGCGTCAATGGTTTTCACATCGGTCAGATAGGCAAAATCGTCTATGCGGTAACCAAATACCTGCAAGTCGCCATGCCATACATTTATCGGGATCACCGTTTTACCGCCCAGAACAAAAGGCACATCGTTTTTCACTTCGCTAACAGCCACAGAAGGCGCGCCGGGATAGCGGTTCTCGGTCTCAAAAATATAGTCAAATCGTCTTTTAAGGCTTGCTATCACCCGTTCGTGTGCATATACAGGCATGGGACCCTGCCGGAAATTATAAGGCCGGATATCGTCCAGACCGGCTGTATGATCGGCATGTTCATGCGTAAACAGTATCCCGTCCAGCTTAGTACATTTAGCCGTGAGCATCTGCTGCCTGAAATCCGGTCCGCAATCAATTACAACATTATGATCTTCCCAACGCATTAAAACGGATACCCGCAATCGTTTATCTCTCGGATCATCACTCAGACAAACGGGATGATCGCTTCCGATAATAGGGATTCCCTGTGAAGTTCCTGTTCCCAAAAAATATACTTTCAAAGTGGTCTTCTTTTTTACAAAAATAAGAATCTGTCTCCTAAATCCCTATACAATAAAGCTAATAAAAACGAACAAATAATAGTTTAGAAACGATTTGAATACCATTTAACCACTGACGCTCTTTCCCGTTTCCGCAAAAGCCTTAATTCCTTATGAACGGAAGAAATTACCAGACAACGGAAACCGGCAGATAAAACACGTTACAAACTCCCCAATCCCTTTTTCAAAGAACCAATGTTAGCCTGAGCGCCTTTTTAGCATTGCTTCCATCAATAGTCATCAGCTTTTTTTAAGACCTCTTCCCAATATCAGACACCGTTTTTTACACCTGAATCGAAAAAAAACAAAAACAGACACTGCAATTTATCTCTTTACAAAATAAGCACAAATCGCACCAGTTATAAAATTAAAAAACTACAAATAAACCTAACAAAAAATATAAATATATCACTCAGAGCCATTGTTTTACACTCTTTCATAACAGGCCATCTGTCATAGATTGCAGTACCTGATTTACAATACGGAAGCTTCAATTTCTTTATTTATAAACATAATTTAAACATTATCAAAACATTAAAAACAAACCACATTACTTGCATATCAATTGTTTTTTAATAATTTCGCAAAGCTGAGAAAAAATAATACTAACCTTTAACCAATGTCAATGAAAAAAGTTTTACTAGGACTAATTGCGATCACACTACTTACTTTGGGTAGCTGTGACAAAAAAGATTGGAATGAAGATCAAAACAGCCAATCCAAAACAAACACCACATTAGGTCAGCGGCTTCCGGACGGCTCAACACAGCTTGAGAATCCCTATTCCGTAACAAACATGCTCAGAGCATACGCCGATCTGTTAACAGAAGGAGATATTGACCGTGCAAAAGAAATGTCCGGCATTACAACCACCCACTATTACGTAAAATTCATGCCGCAAAATGAGGACATGATGGATCTTTTAAAGCAGGACAGTACTATTGTCATGTACACTTTCCCGCTTGATGTTGCTTTCCCGGAAGGATACGATTTAGATTCTTACCGCGATGAAGGCGTTGCAGAGGACCAGCCGGGTTATCGCTATGCTTCCATTCCGGTGAACAAACCGATGCCGGAAGTGGAACACCAGATCCTGGATGAGCTTTTTATCCCGGATGAAGAAAAAATCGCCGATATCAAAGAAGGAAATCCGCCAACACCGGTAGTATTACACGGAATAACGCCCGAAGAACTTGTGGAACGTTCTTTAGTATTAACCGGTAACGATCATGAAGAAGAAAATATCGGAGTTGCTGCACGAAGCAGCTGGAGACCGGCAGGACGAATCACGATGTATGACGACAAATTAGGAACCATTGGTGTTGAAGGACTAAAAGTATGTGCCAGAAGATGGTTCACTACACATACCGGTTTTGTAGACGCAAACGGTTACTACAGCTGCGACGGAACATTCAAACGTCCGGCAAATTACAGCTACGACTACGAAAGATATGATTTCCAGATCCGCAAAGGATGGTTGTTTTCTACAGCTAAATTAGACGGTCCTAAAAAAACCGGAAACTGGGATGTTCACCACGTAGCAACCAGCATTCACAGCTACTATTCAACGATATTCCGCGCTGCTCATCATTACTACTACAAAAATATTTTAGGCTTAAGAAGACCGCCGCAAAATGGTTTCTGGAAAACACAGCTAAAAATCAAAGCGGTAAATGAAACCAACAGCGATTATGACGGAAACGCATCACCGGCAAGACGATTTTTAGGACTGGGCAGCCATATCCATATCTTTAATCCTCAAAATCCAAGATACCGTACTTACGCAACAACCATACACGAACTGGGGCACGCTTCACACTGGAGCATGAGCAGCGGCAGCAACTTTAAAAATTCGGATAAGATTGTTGTGGAAACATGGGCACGCGGTGTTGAATGGAGCCTTACCCGAATGGTGTACACCGATTATGAATCATCCTACAACAGATTACGTTATACCGGAATGGTACAGGATGCCATTGACGGATTCAAAACAAGAAGCTGCACCTGGTATTTTACCGATGCAAACCCCTGGAATGTTTTACCAAAATCGTATCAGGACAAAGTTTCCGGATATACCATCAGACAAATTGAAGATGCTTTGCAAAACCAGAAAACCTGGGATGCCTGGAAAAACAGTATCATAACGAAATTTAACAATCCAACAGAAAGCAATCTTGAAGCTACTTTTAGTTTCTGGAACATGCAATAACAATACCGTTCCCTCCTGTTTATAAAAATCCGGGAGAACCCTAAATTAAGAAAATGAGAAACCGGTCAGTTATATCACTTTTACTGTTGTTGATTATCATGTTTTCAGTGATTTTTTGCAGTAAAATAGTAGACGAAACTTTTATTGAAAAATACACGTATATCAACAAAAGCAGACATGATATCACGATAAAAAGTTATAAATCGGCCAAAGAATACACCTTTCCGTTAGCAAAGGAAAATTCTCTGACGCAGCAAATAAATCTTATGTTCGGAAGTGCCAGCGATATCATTAGTTTATCCGATTCCGTGACAATAATCTTTGATAACAAAAAGATTCAGCACTTCACCACAAATACCGCGAGCATACGGAATTTTCTGAATCCTAAAAATTTCATTTTATTACTGGAAACAAAAAACAGCAGGGAATACAAATTTATCTTTATCGAAGAAGATTACAATAATGCTGTTGATTTACAGCAGCATAACAAATAACACTTTCAATGCCGGTTTAAAACCGGCATTGTTTTTTACAGCTCTCTATCAAACAATTAAAGCACAACCGCCCTGCTTCAATTGGCATTTTTTGCTTTTTACTTTATTAAAATAGAATCATTCTCTTTTATTAGACTGCCTATTTTGCTAACTTTGCAACATTATGGCACTTATGAAAAACTCAGATAACGAAATTACTTTAAAAGGAGACCGGGAGATTGAACACATCCCCGCTCTAAAAGAAAAAGCTCTCCGCATTAACCTCAACAAAAACATTTACGGAACCTTTGCTGAAATTGGCGCCGGACAGGAAACAGTAAGGCATTTTTTCAGAGCCGGTGGTTCTTCCGGAACAATTGCAAAAGCAATGTCGGCTTATGACAAGGATTTTAGTGATGCTATTTACGGAGTGGAAGATGACGGCCGCTATGTTACTGAAAGCAGGTTAAAAAAAATGCTTTCTCACGAGATAAGACTTGTAGAAGAACGCTTAAAAAGAGACAAACATCCCAGCAAAATGTTCTTCAGTTATGCAAATACTGTAGCAACAATTGATTTTGCCAAACAATACAAAGGACACGGATGGGTTGGTATTAAATACCAGCTGGACCCGGAAGAAGATTATAACGAAATCATACTGCACATCCGTTTTAAGGAAACAGATCCGAGACTGCAACAGGAAACCCTGGGTATTTTAGGTGTTAACCTTATTTACGGAGCGTATTATAAACACAATGATCCTAAAAAATTATTGCGTTACCTGTACGATCACCTGGACAAAGACCAGCTGGAAATTGACACCATCAATTTCTCCGGTCCGCGTTTTAAAGATGTCGACAACCGTTTGATGAGCTTACAGCTGGTGAAAAACGGAATGACCGATGCAGTGATGTTTGGTCCAGACGGAAACAACATCCTGCCGGCTTCGATACTTTACCGTAAAAACATCCTGGCACTACGCGGAAGTTTCCGCCCGGTAACCAAAGTAAATATGGACATGTATCAGAAGTCCTATGAAATGTTTCTGGAAGAGAAAAAAGTAGACAAAGAAAATGCGATGGTTATTTTCGAAATCACTTTATCCAACCTGTTATCTGAAGGAGAAATTGACGAACGTGACTTTATGGACCGTGCCGAACTACTTTGTTCATTAGGACAAACGGTTATGATCTCCAATTTCCAGGAATATTATAAAGTAGTGGAATATTTCTCTGAGTATTCCAAAGCAAGAATGGGACTGGCTATGGGTGTGAGCAACCTGATCGATATTTTTGATGAGAAATATTACCGTCATTTAAGTGGTGGTATACTGGAAGCCTTCGGTAAATTATTCTACCGTGACTTAAAAGTATTCCTGTATCCTATGGAAGATGAAGACGGAAACATTGTTACCTCTCAAAACCTGAAAGTGCATCCGCGTATGAAAGAACTGTACAAGTTCTTTGCCTATAACGGAAAAGTGGTGGATATCACTGATTTTGATAAAGAACACTTAAAGATATTCTCCCGTGAAGTTTTAAAAATGATTCATGACGGGCAGCAGGGATGGGAAGAAATGCTTCCGGAAGGTATTGCCGAACTGATTAAAGTGAATCACTTGTTTGGCTGCGGCGAACAAAAACAACTGGAAGAAGAAACCTCCAATTAAGATAAATACCTATAAAAAAAGCCGGAAATTCCGGCTTTTTTTATGTCTTATTTTAAGATCTGACTGGCATGTGCTTTGGTTTTTACTTCCGAAATCACCTCGTCAATAATTCCGTTTTCATCAATTACAAAAGTGGTACGGTGAATCCCGTCATACTCTCTACCCATAAACTTTTTTGGTCCCCACACGCCAAAAGCCTGAATAACCGATTTGTCTTCATCTGCCAGTAACGGAAAAGGAAAGCTATATTTTTCTTTGAATTTACCCTGCGCTTTGGCACTATCAGCACTCACACCCAGCAATTCATAATTGTTTGCCTGAAAACGCTCAAAATTATCTCTCAGATCACAGGCTTCGGCCGTACATCCCGGAGTATTTGCTTTCGGATAAAAGAACACTACTAACTTTTTTCCTTTATAGTCTGCCAGAGTATGTGTTTTTCCATCCTGATCAACTCCCGAAAAATTAGGAGCCTTATCGCCTTTTTTTAATGTTGTCATCGCCGTATATTTGTTTTTATAAAAGTAGGCAAAAATGACCAAAGAAGATAAAATCACATTTGTTATAAATACGTTAAATGAAATATATCCCGAAATCCCGGTTCCGTTAGATCATAAAGATCCCTACACCTTGTTAATAGCGGTTTTGCTTTCGGCACAATGTACCGATGTACGGGTAAACCAGATCACACCTTTATTGTTTGCCAAAGCTGACAATCCGTATGATATGGTAAAAATGAGTGTGGAAGAAATCAAGGAGATCATCAGACCATGCGGATTATCACCCATGAAATCAAAAGGGATACACGGTTTGTCGCAGATCCTGATTGACAAGCACAACGGCGAAGTACCGCAGGATTTTGCCGCGCTGGAAGAGCTGCCTGCCGTTGGGCACAAAACAGCCAGTGTGGTTATGTCGCAGGCATTTGGCGTTCCAGCTTTTCCGGTAGACACCCACATTCACCGACTGATGTACCGCTGGAATTTATCGAACGGAAAAAATGTGCAGCAAACCGAAAAGGATGCCAAACGCATTTTCCCGCGTGAATTATGGAACGACCTGCATTTACAGATCATCTGGTACGGCAGGGAATATTCTCCGGCAAGAGGATGGAGCCTGGAAAAAGATATTATCACCCAGACCATCGGAAGGAAATCGGTTATAGACGAGTATTATAAAAAGAGTCCGAAAACCGCTAAATAAAAAACATCCCGATACTATGTACCGGGATGTTCCTTAATTAGCAAGATTTTCAAACGTCAAATCACCTACTTTAACAATACTCAATGCTTTAGAATAACTGAGTAAAAAACTTATAGTTTCTTTTTTAGGTAACATAGTTTGACTTGCTTTTTTTTTCTTAGAGTAAAGTTTTGCCATATTAGTGCTTTAATTATACTAATATAACGCATCTTTATATATAATATTGTTTAGTTCGTTAAAATAATTTGATTTTTCTCGATCACTTTTCTCAGGTTCATCAACGCATAACGCATTCTTCCCAAAGCTGTATTGATACTCACTCCGGTTAAATCGGCGATTTCTTTAAAGCTAAGGTCCTGATACATACGCATTACCAGTACTTCTTTCTGATCCTCAGGAAGTTCCTCGATTAAACGCTGTAAATCCACTTCTACCTGCTCACTGATAATCCGGTTTTCCACATTCGGACTGTTGTCGGTCATGATAGAAAAAATAGAAAACTCTTCCGTTTCTCTGTGATAAGGCATTTTTTTCGATTTTCTGAAATAATCGACAATCAAATTATGTGAAATACGCATCACCCAGGGTAAAAACTTACCTTCTTCGTTATAGTTTTTTGTTTTTAATGTTTTTATTACCTTAATAAAGGTATCCTGAAATATATCCTCCGTAATTTCACGATCCATTACTTTAGAATAAATAAAACCATAAATTTTTGATTGATGTCTTTCAATTAGTGTAGCCAAAGCAGTTTCATCTCCACCTACATAATTTTTCACCAAGACAGCGTCTGGAAGTACAACATTAGCCATAACAATACCTTTTAGTTTTTGGTTTGGATTTTCGAAAAAATGTTTTCTAAAAAGTATTTTTATCCTATAGGCAAATGTTAAATTAGATTTAATGTTAAGCCAAATATAACATAATATTTTGTTACATAGCAACACAATTTTAAAAATTAACATATTTTCATACAATAATTTCCTGTTTTTAGTATCAAAAATGCAGGCCGAATCCCGCGAAACCGGCTCTTTAAAAAGGAATAACTTTTTTATCAGAATCTTTAGCAATAAGAAAAACAAAAATTTTCTTTTTGACTATCTTTGCATTCCATTGATTTTTTGCTATGAAAACGGATATCACAACACTCGAGCCCAAAAAGAATATTATCATAAAAGGGGCTCAACTACACAATTTAAAGAACATCGATGTCGCTATTCCGCGAAATAAATTAGTGGTTGTGACCGGTCTTTCGGGATCGGGAAAATCGAGCCTGGCTTTCGATACGTTATATGCCGAAGGACAGCGCCGTTATGTGGAAAGTTTGTCCTCCTATGCCCGACAGTTTTTAGGCAGGCTGGACAAGCCGAAAGTAGAATATATCAAAGGTATTGCTCCGGCTATCGCCATTGAGCAGAAAGTAAATACCACCAATGCCCGCTCTACCGTGGGAACTTCTACCGAAATTTACGATTACCTGAAATTACTATATGCCCGGATCGGGAAAACCATTTCTCCGGTTTCCGGCCGTGAAGTAAAAAAAGATACCGTAACGGATGTAATTGACCAGGTTCAGCAATTTGAACCGGACAGCAAATGGTTGCTACTCGCGCCTATTCACCTGGAAGACGGCAGAAAACTGGAAGACAAGCTAAAGGTGCTGCTGCAACAGGGTTTTGCCCGTGTTTTAGTCGACAACCAAATGGTGCGTCTGGATGAGATCGAACAGCATACGCTGGACAATAAAGATGTTTTATTAATCATTGACAGGATTGTTGTAAAGGAAGATGAAGAATTTTACAACCGCCTTGCCGATGCCGCCCAGACTGCTTTTTATGAAGGTAAAGGGGAATGTTATTTACAGGAAGTAAATAGCGAGAAACGCATCGTGTTCAGCAACAGTTTCGAAATGGACGGGATTACCTTCCTGGAACCGAATGTTCATTTGTTCAGTTTTAACAATCCTTACGGAGCCTGCCCGAAATGTGAAGGTTACGGAAACGTAATCGGTATTGATGAAGAGCTGGTTATTCCCAACACAGCACTGTCTGTATATGAAAATGCCGTTTATCCGTGGCGTGGTGAAAGCATGAGCTGGTACCGCGATCAATTGGTAAACAGTGCTTATAAATTTGATTTCCCGATACACAAACCTTTCTTTGAATTAACAGACGCTCAAAAAGCACTGATCTGGAAAGGGAATAAATTCTTTACCGGACTGGATGATTTTTTCCAGGAACTGGAAGAGAAAAATTATAAAATCCAGAACCGCGTGATGCTGTCGCGTTACCGCGGAAAAACGAAATGTAATGTTTGTAAAGGAAAGCGTCTGCGCCCGGAAGCAAATTATGTTTTTGTGGGCGGGAAAACCATTTCCGACCTGGTTGATCTGCCAATTAAAAACCTGATCGATTTTTTTAAAGCGCTTACCTTATCTGAATATGATGAAAAAGTAGCCAAACGTCTTTTGATCGAGATCAACAATCGTTTGCGCTTTCTGGACGAAGTGGGATTAAGCTATTTAACGTTAAACCGTAATTCGGCAACACTTTCCGGAGGAGAATCGCAGCGTATCAATCTGGCCACTTCTTTGGGAAGCAGTCTTGTAGGATCCATGTATATCCTGGATGAACCGAGTATCGGTTTGCACCCCAAAGACACCGAACGCCTGATAACCGTATTGGAAAACCTGCGCAATTTAGGGAATACCGTAATTGTTGTGGAACACGATGAGGATATCATGAAGGCTGCCGATATGATCATTGATATCGGACCGGAAGCCGGAACTTTGGGTGGTGATCTTGTTGCTCAGGGAACTTATGAGGAGATCCTGAAAGCAGATTCACTTACCGCCAAATACCTGAACGGTACCATGGAAATTGAAGTTCCTAAAAAAAGAAGGAAGTTCAAAAATCATATTGACATTATCGGTGCCCGTGAAAACAATTTAAAAAACATCAACGTTACTTTCCCTCTGGAATGCCTTACGGTTATTACCGGAGTTTCCGGAAGCGGAAAAAGTACTTTGGTTAAAAAGATACTGTTTCCTGCCATGCAGAAGCAGCTGGAAGGCGTTGGCGAAAAAGCCGGGCAATTCACCGAAATGAAAGGCAGTTATTCCCATATCAAGCATATTGAATATGTGGACCAGAACCCGATTGGCCGTAGTTCGCGTTCCAATCCGGTGACCTATATCAAGGCGTATGATGATATCCGTGATTTGTTCTCCAAACAGCATCTTTCTAAAATGAGAGGCTATCAGCCGAAACATTTCTCCTTTAATGTCGATGGCGGACGTTGTGAAACCTGTAAAGGGGAAGGCTCCGTTACAATCGAAATGCAGTTCATGGCCGATGTTCACCTGGAATGTGAAACCTGCAACGGAAAACGTTTTAAAAAGGAAATACTGGAAGTTAATTTCGAGAATAAAAATATCGACGATGTGCTGACCCTGACCATTGACGATGCGATTGCTTTTTTCAATTTGCACGGTCAGACCAAAATCACCCAGAAATTACAGCCACTACAGGATGTTGGTTTGGGATATGTACAATTGGGTCAATCCTCTTCTACCCTGTCCGGCGGTGAGGCACAACGTATAAAACTGGCTTCTTTCCTGGTAAAAGGCGTTACAAAAGACAAGGCATTGTTTGTTTTTGACGAACCGACAACCGGTCTGCATTTTCACGATATTAAAAAGTTACTGGCTTCTTTTGAGGCATTAATCGAAAAAGGGCATTCCATTATTGTTATCGAACACAATCTGGATTTAATTAAATGTGCCGATTATATTATTGATATCGGCCCAGAAGGCGGTGAAAACGGCGGCCAGTTAATGGCTTTCGGTACACCGGAGGAAGTTTCCAAAAACAAAGCTTCCATTACCGGAAAATATTTAAAAGACAAGCTATAATAAAAAAGCCCTTCCTGATATCGGGAAGGGCTTTTTGTTTAATCGAATATGTGTTTTTCCAGTGTTTTCCACTTTTCCTTAATGTTTATTCTCGGTTTGCGGCAAAGGTATAACGGAATGTTGTTTTCTTCTGCACAATTTGAGATACCAAACTGTAGCAATCCTGCTATACAAAGAGTTGTTACTCTATTATAATTTTCTTTGAGATCCGGTGCCCTTCTGCTTCCAGCACCCCCATATAGATTCCTTTGCTCAATGTACCTACATTTACTGTTTCCAGCAATTTTGCATCGTTTACTTTATGATTTAAAACCTGCTTTCCGTTGATGTCCAAAATCGAAAAAGTATAATGACTTGCTTCTAATTTCCCTTTGTTAATGGTTAGCAGATCTTTTACCGGATTTGGAAAGAAACTCACATTAAAAGTATTGTCAAAATCCTCTCTGCTCAGGATGGCTGACGTGGTTGCTTTGGCAAAATGCAGGGTTGCTCCGGTAGCGGCTTTGGCTACATTAAATACATATACCGGATCCATATTAACCAGTAAGTCATTTACGGTATGGGCAAAAGTGGTCTCGTTTGTTTCAAAAAAACCGGTAATTACCTCGCCATTCGACTGGAAAGGCATATAATCGGAGGCATAGGCATAGGATAATTTTGTCTGTAACGGCGAATACAGCTGCACGCACTGGATCAGTTCGTTGGTAATGGTATTTGAGGCAGCGTTGTTTGCTGTCGGGCTGGACGTGTCGCGTTCGCAGGTAATTGTATTGTTCACCTTTCCGGCTACTCCACCCACTTCGTCAATGTTGAATACCATTTTAATATTCATTTTCGGGGTCGTTCCGTTCACTACCGTACTCACATAGTGCTGGCTTCCTCTCAGACCGTCTTCTTCCCCGCTGAAGTTGATGAATTTAATGGAGTATTCTGTGGGGATATTTTCCAGTAAACGGGCAATTTCAAGGATACTTACTGTTCCGCTGCCGTTGTCGTTCGTTCCGGTTCCGGTAATCGTATCATAATGTCCGCAAACAATCACATAGGTATTCGGATAAAGCGTTCCGATCTTGGTTACGATCAGGTTTTTACAGGTCGCTCCCGAATAGGTAAACGTGTCTTCCGTGAGCTGGCTGGCGGTATAACCATAGCTCAGGTATTTGTTTTTCAGCCATTCCAGTGTGTTAGCCTGCGCAACAGTTCCCCTGTATTTGACGCCCAGGTTTTCAAACTCGGTCAGATTCGTTAAAATCCCCGATTGGGAACTCTGGTTTACAATATTCGCATAAGCCTGTACAAATGTCTGGGCCTGGGTTGTGTGCCCGTACATTGCTGCGAATAGTGATACCACTAAACTTTTCGTTAAGATTTTCATTTTTTAGTTAGTTATTTTTAGTATTGTTGGGTTATTACGATAAATCGGCAAACGAATATACTACTTTTTAATCCTTTCACCCATTTGTTCTTTTAAATTATTTGGGCAAATCATTTTCTTACGTCATTTTTAACATTCCCGAAAGCCACTGTTATCCAGACAGATAATTATTATTTTAATTCTTATTGGGCACACCGCCGTCCTCTGTAATTTTTTTTGGCACGCAAATTGGAATTACCTAAACAACGAACATCTTTTTAAAAACAGATTTCGTGAAGTGGAACCGAAAAACGTATAGAGTAGGAAACTATTAAATTATTGTATTATGAAAAAATTTACACTTTTAGTAGCCAGTATGTTCCTGGTAGGAAGTATGGCTAATGCGTCAGAAAACCCTGTTTTTTCTGACAACAATGGTAGCGGACCACGTTATGGCATTGACTATCGAAATGCGGAACCGATTATGTTTATGGAAAGAGGCATAGCATTTTATATATTCCCGAACGGTGAATTTGATTTCAACACCCAGCCTGCAGAAACCGTGGTGTACACCCGAACAAGACGTGGCGGTGTCAATGCAACCTACGGCGCTCCGGCAACCCGTGGTAATGTCCGCGGTTACTATACACCCAACTATGGTGTGCGTATCGAGCACGATAATTTCGGAAGAGTGAAACGCGTAGGTAATGTTTTTATCAACTACGATAGTGCTAACCGCGTTAAAAGAGTGGGAACAGTATATATGAGCTATAACAGTTTTGCCTTGTCACAGGTAGGTGGCTTGCGTATTTTTTACAACCGCAGAGGGCAGATTATCGACATCAGCGGTTTTGTGAACAATGCGTCTCAAAATTATACTTATGCTCCTTATAGCAATGGCGGTTATCCGGTTTATGACAATGATGATTATGACGATAACAACTACGGCTCAGGTACCGGCAGCAATGACGATGATTACTATTATTATAAAGCCGATGGTACCAAAGCGAAGATGAGCAATGAAGACATCAAAACGATAAAAGACAGTAAAAAATAATTTTAAGTGTAGTTAGTTTAAAATTTTGGTTGGTTAGTTTGAAGAAACCCGCAAGACAATCCGTTGTTGAGCGGGTTTTCTTATTTGATGAGTTTTGCCATTTTCAAGGCTTTGAGCAGTACCATATTGATATCCTCGGAAATCTTAAAGAAATAGTTCAGATACAGGTAAACGATGGTGATCAGGACTGATTTCATTCCGATACTGATGACCGGGTGAAACGGAAAATCCCAATAGTAAAAGGCAAAAAAGCAAAACAATGATATTCCGAAAGAATATAAGGTGTTTCTGGAAAACGGAAACAGTTTCATCCGCATGACCACAAAAAGGAGCTTTGCCAGGCTGTATAATGTTATCGAAATCAAGGTGGCTATCGCAGCACCTTCAATACCCATTCTCGGGATAAAAAACATGTTAAGGCTGATGGTCAGAAACACCAGCAGCAGTCCTAAAAACAGAACGGCACGATAGTATTTGGAGTTAAAAATGATTGCATTGTTATTTCCCAGCAGCAAATCGAAATATTTGGAAAGTCCGATCACAAAAACAACGAAAATTCCGCCGCGGTAATTTTGGGGAAGCATGGTGTACAGTTCATTTATATTAACCAGTATTCCCAAAAAGACCAATCCGCCGACTACCTGTAACGATATGGATGTTTTTTTATACAGGTCGTTCAGTTCGTCATGTTTGTTTTCCGTCATCAGCTTTGCTGTAATCGGATAAGTGATCTGGTGCATTGCCCGGCTGGGAACCGATATTACCGTAGCAATAAAGATGGCTACCGAATAATAGGCTATGTTTTCGATCGCGATATACTGCCCGATCATGTTTTTGTCTATATCCAGAAGCATGTTTGCAATACTGCCCGATAGAATAATAAAGGAGGAATAGACCAATACGGCTCTGCTATTGGCCGGAAGCCGGAACCGGAAAACAATGGGCTTTACTTTAAAGGCATAAAACAGCATCAATAGCATGGTCGCTAAATAGATGCCCATCAGTGCATTGATAAACATCAGCGGACTGATCCATTTAAAGTAAACGGCAAACAGGAAAACCGTGATGAGAATACGCAGGGCGATTTCTTTGATAAAGCTTCCGAAAACGGATTGCATGTGTACTTTTACCCAGGCATAAAATATTTCAAAATAGCCCATACACAAACCGATCACCGGAATCTGCCATACATAATCGAAGATAATCGGGTTTTTACGGGACAGGAACGATGCTACAGCCGAATATCCGAAGGTTCCGAAAAGAAACATCGGGATAATGAGCAGGAAAGGGAGAAACAACACAAAGGTCAGGAATTCTTCTTTTTCTTTTTCGGTCTTATAATGGGTAAAGTATTTAATCAGGGTATTGTGCACGCCAAAAGCCATCAATGGCATGATGATATTCGCCGAAGAAAGCAGATAGCCCGTCAGTCCGTAATAGGTTTCTCCCAAAAATTTAGGATACATAAAAAGCGTATTGGCAGCCCCTATTACAAATCCGATATAGGTTATCACCGTGTTTTTTATGGATTGATTAATGACAATTCCCATGCTATTTCAATAAATCGGCTAATTGTTTCGTCAGGTTTTTACGGCTGTATTGCTGCAGTCCTACCGGATATACTTTCAGGTTTTGCTCCAGGTAGGCTTTATAGTATTTTAAAAGCGTTTCTTTGACCAGGTCTTTTTCTTCATACAGGGCAAAAACACCGGTATTGGTTTGTTTCAGTATGCCTGCAAAATCCGCTTCTTCCGGTCCGATAGCGAGTATTGGTCTTTCGGAAACCATATATTCAAACAGTTTTCCCGGTATGATGCTTTTGGTTTCTTCCGAATCAATTTCGATCAGTAACAGTACCTGCGATTTGCGCTGGTGCTGTACCGCTTCCTGGTGGGAAACGTAGCCCAGGTTGTTTACATACGGAGCCAGTTTAAACTCGTCTATCGTTTCCATGATTTCCTGACTGGTTGCCCCGATCAGTTTCAGCTGAAAGTGCTCCTTAAATCCGGGTTCTTCTTTTACCAGTTCGCTCAAGGCTTTCCAGAGTATTCTCGGGTTGCGTTCCGATAAAAAGGAGCCGATATGGGCTAAGGTGAATTTTTCATCCAAAGGTTCTTTGACAACCTTTTCCACATCATACCCATTGGTAATAACATGAATTGGTTTGCTCGTAATAGCTTCAAATTCTTTTTTAGTGGTCTGGCTGGTTACCAAAAGGAAATCGGCCTCCTGCATTACTTCCCGTTCCAGGTCTTTGTGCTTTTTAGCGGCATAGCAGGATAACTTTAGCGCTTTATGATAGCCAATAGTGGTCCAGGGATCCCTGAAATCGGCTACCCATTTGATGTGTTGCTTTTTTTTCAGTGCTAGCCCGATAAGGTGCAGGCTGTGCGGTGGTCCGGTAGTGATAACCGTATCAATTCCGTTTTCTTTAATATATTCCGACAAATAGGCAACCGACGGTTTTACCCATAATACACGGGCATCGGGTATGAACAGGTTACCTCTTGTCCACAGCATTAAACGTTCTAAAAACGACTGCTTTTTTTTATTCGGGATAATCCCGGAACTGATTTTCCTGGTTTTATTTTTTGAAAAAACCGAGGCCCATGCATAGGGCTCGGTAATTTTCTTTTTAAGTATCGTGATGTTAGCCGGAACTTCTTCTTCCAGTTGCCGGTCCAATAACGGATAGGTTGGATTTTCCGGAATATAAACCACCGGTTCCATTCCGAAGTCCGGTAAGTACTTTACAAACTTCAGCCAGCGCTGTACACCGGGTCCTCCGGCCGGCGGCCAATAATAGGTTATGATCAGTACTTTTTTCATTATCAGTTATGCTGCGTTTTCTTTTTTCTTTTTAGCATCAAAATAAATTCCGGCAATAATCAGTATCAGCATTGCAATAAAGCTGAATAAGGAAATCTGGCTTCCTTTTTTAACCACTCCCGGTTCGAATTTAAATTCAATGGTGTGTTTTCCAGCCGGAACTTCCATCGCTCTCAATACATAGTTCACGGCAAAATGCGGTACTTCCTTACCGTCTATAACCGCTTTCCAGCCTTTCGGATAATATACTTCCGAGAAAACAGCCAATCCTTCATTCGGGTTATCCGAGGTGTATTTCAGGTAATTCGGTTTGTACTCCTTTAAGGTAATCACAGCCGAAGAGTCTTTTACAAAAGTGCTTCCTTTTACCGCATTGGCAAATTCTTTCTGGTTTAGAACCGCTATTTTTTTAGTGTCCAGTTTGTCCAGCGCTTTCATTTCCTGATCTGGTGTGTTTACTTTTTTCACCTCACTCACAAACCACGCATTTCCGTTTGCCTCCGCATTTTTCAACGGAATGTCTTTTCCTTCGTTATCTTTCTGGATGATGTATTTTACATTCAGCATGTTCAATACACCAATATTGTTTTTCGCGATCTGGTAGTCAAACAGCTGCTGCATTTTTCTTGGTTTTGCCGCATGGTAACCACCGATAGATTTGTGGAAATAGGACGCTCTTGCACTCGACATGTTACCGTCTACTTCAAATACCCTGTAGTGTGTTGTATCCTGTAATATCTGTGCATCGGCCGGTGTTTCTTCAAAAGGAACATCTGCCTGACGTGCTGTAACAAAGCTGTCGCTGTTTACATAGTTTTTATCAACAAAGAACAAATCGCCCACCATTAATACACCTACCAGTACAACAGCCGTAACCTGTGACAGTTTGTTTTTTGTAAACAGCCATAATACTGCCGCTGCCAACAGGATCAATGTTCCGGAACGCAATAGATCGGAAACATACATCGCAGCACGCTGCTCTTTTAATGCCTGGATAAATGGTGCACCCATTTCTCCGTAAGCCTGTAAATAGTAACTGTCGTTTCCTCCGGTAAAGCTGAACATTCCTTTGGACAATAGTAAGATTACCACTACTCCCAAAGCTGCTGCGCCGGATTTCCATAAAGCATTCCAGCGTTCTTTCTCCTCGGCTTTAAAAAAGGATTGTAAGCCCAATACGGCTAAAACCGGCATACACAGTTCCAGAATTACTTGGATGGATGATATGGCCCGGAATTTATTGTACATCGGTACATAGTCGATAAAGAAATTCGTCAGTGCCGGTAAATGTTTTCCCCATGACAGGAATAACGATAACAAGGCACCGGCAAGAAAGGCATATTTGATTTTTCTTTTGTCGATAAACAGCGCTAAGATGAACAGGAAGAAAACCACCGCACCAATATAAGCCGGAGCGGCAACTATAGGCATATCGCCCCAATAGGTCGGTACGCTTGATGCAAAGTCTTTTGCCTGTTCCGGTGAAGCACCCTGATTGGAAACCATTTCATACATTGGCGAATCCACACCTACGTTTTCATGGTTGGAACCTCCGAATAAACGAGGGGCAATCAGGTTAAAGCTTTCGGCAATACCATAACTATATTCGGTGATATACTCATAGGACATCGCGTTATTGCTTTCTTTTTTAGAGCCGTCCGGATTGAATGTCAGTTCACTGTCGCTTCGGGTACTGTATTTGGCATATTCGGAAGTTGCCATCAGGTTGGTTGCATTGACACCGATACTCAAAATACCGGCTACAGCAAAAATTCCGATAACAATTCCTAAGTTTTTAAAGTCTTTGTTTTTGATATACTGAATGGTAAAACAGATGCCTATTACCAACAGGAATAATAGCAGATAGTACGTCATCTGGAAGTGATTTGCATTGATTTCCAATGCTGCTGCCACCATAGTGAGCAGTCCTCCCAGCAGGTATCTTTTCCGGAAAACCAGGATCACTCCGGCAACCACCATTGGCATATAGGCTATTGCATGGGCTTTTGCATTGTGTCCCACTCCTAAAATAATAATCAGATAGGTCGAGAATCCAAAGGCCAGAGCGCCAAAAAAGGCTTTGAGCGAATCTACCCTGAACACGCGGAGTAAAATATAGAATCCTACAAAATACAGGAATAAATAATCTGCCGGACGCGGTAAAAAGCGGATAACAGAATCCAGTTGTTTGATAAAATTATTAGGATAATTGGCGCCTAACTGATAAGTTGGCATCCCTCCAAAAGCACTGTCTGTCCAATAAGGCTCATCGCCTGTTGTTTTTCTGAAGTCGTTCTGTTCTTTTGCCATCCCGATATATTGAGCAATATCGGACTGGAATACTTTTTTACCCTGTAGTACAGGATGGAAATACAATAAAGAGATCAGTACAAAGCCAAAAATTGCCAGTACATGTGGGTAAAATTTAGAAAGGTTTTTCATAAAAAGAATTTAGCCTAATAATAGTAGGCTAAAATAGAAATAAATGTCTTGTAAAAAAAGAAAAAGAGCAGGTTTCAAACACTACTCTATCTCTTCAAAATCGATATACTCGCCTACTTTTTTCTTCTCTCTGGGTTTATCGGAAGAAAAGTTAGCCTGAGTATTTTGCTGTTGCGATTGCTGTGTATTTTGCTGATTGTAGTATTGTTGCTGTTGCTGGAAGTTTTGCTCTGCTTTTTTCACAACCTGTTGCAAAAAATAAGGTGCCAATAACTTCATTACAAATTTTAGCGCATAAAAAATAACGATAATCCATAACAATGTTCGCACAAAACCGCTAAATGATGCCGTATCCATAATATATAAATTTTGTCAAATTTAATAAATCATTCGTTTAAAAATAAATTCTATTTCTTAAAATAATAATAAAATAACTACATTTGAATTACGTTTATATTCTATTGAAACGCAACTTACCCATGATAAAGCACTTTAAATTAAAAATTGCAGGTCTTTTACTTTTTACCACCTCATTAAATTACGCCCAGTTTACAGATGAGATCAACTCGAACCGCCCCGGAAAATCACACGGTGCTTTCTCGGTAGGTAAAACCGTAATTCAGGCAGAAGCCGGTACGTATTATATTAATGACAAGCACAAATATCTGGGATATAAGTCTTCGGGTTTTGGCGGGGAATTAAGTCTTCGATACGGTGCTTTCTTAGAGCAGCTGGAGTTTATTGCGGATATCCAATACCAGTTTGACAGTTATAAAACCGATTATTACGATACGAACCGAAACGGTATCAGGCAGGCCACCATAGGGGCCAAATACCTGGTATATGATCCTTTTAAAAATCACGAAGAGAAAGTAAACATTTACAGCTGGAAAGCAAACCACCGTTTTAAATGGCGTCAGTTTGTACCGGCAGTCGGGGTTTATGTAGGTGCTAATTTTGGTGCTTCCAATATTTACAGGTATCCGGACGAGCCTTCTTTCAGTCCGAAAGCCATGCTGATCACCCAGAATCATTTCGGGGCACAATGGGTATTGGTGGGTAACTTTATCGCCGATAAATTCACTTCCGATTATTCCAGCTACGGTTACGTTTTAACGCTAACAAGAGGTATCAACGAGAAATGGTCGGCTTTTATAGAAAACCAGGGTTACCAGAGTGATTATTATTCCGATGTGATCTTCAGAGGCGGTGCAGCTTACCTGCTTCGCAAAAACCTTCAGATCGATGCTTCAATAGGAGCGAATATCAAAGATACGCCATCCTTAATTATTGGCGGAATCGGTTTCTCATGGCGTTTTGACAAAAACTACAAGCCAATCGAAATTAAGAGCGGTAAAGAAGAAAAAGGCAAAAAGGACGGTAAAAAAGAAGAGAAGAAAAAACGTGTTGATGAGATAGAAACGCAATAGTATTTAAAATGATTCACATACAAGAAGCAATCACTAAAAAGGAAATGACAGACTTTGTTACATTTCCTTTTCAGTTATATAAGAATAACGCTTACTGGGTTCCGCCTTTAATAAAAGACGAACTCAAGAGTTTTAATAAGTCTAACGACATCTTTAAAAGTGTAACGGCACACTTTTTCCTGGCCTATAAAAATCAAAAAGTTGTGGGGCGTATTGCCGCAATTATCAACTGGACGGAGGTTAAGGAACTGCACAAGGCCAAAGTGCGCTTTGGCTGGTTTGATGTTATTGATGATCTTGCCGTTTCCAAAGCCTTATTAGACAAGGTGACCGAACTGGGCAAAACGAACAATATGGAGTATATTGAAGGACCGGTTGGTTTTTCGAATATGGATAAAGCCGGTATGCTCACGGAAGGTTTCGACCAGATCGCAACGATGATCGGATTGTACAACCACGCTTATTATCCGGAGCATCTGGAACAACTGGGCTTTACCAAAGAAGCGGAATGGCTGGAATTTAAGATCGATGCCACCCAGGTGGATTTAGGCAAAGTAGAACCGTTATCACGCATTATCGAACAGCGTTATGAGGTAAAGAGTCTGAATTTTAAAACAACCAAAGACATCCTTCCTTATGTAGACGAAATGTTTGGTTTGCTGAATAAGACCTATGCCGAATTACAGAGTTTTGTGCCTATTGAGCAATTCCAGATTGATCATTACAAAGAAAAATACATTTCCTTTATCCACCCGGATTTTATTACCTGTGTAACGGATAAAAACGGTAAAATGATCGCTTTCGGGATTACCATGCCATCCTTTTCAAAGGCTTTCCAGAAAGCAAACGGAAAATTATTCCCTTTTGGCTTCCTGCACCTGCTAAGGGCGATGAAAAAGAACGATCATGCCGAATTTTATCTTATTGGCGTTGATCCGGAATACCAGAACAAAGGGGTTACTGCTTTAATCATGAAACGCATGTACCAGGTGTTTAACGAAAGAGGCATTAAATCGGTCGAAACAAACCCGCAGCTGGAAGAAAACAAAAAGATCCAGCAGCTATGGAAAAACTTTAATCCGCTTATCCACAAACGCCGCAAAACGTTTAGAAAGGATTTATAATAAAAAAAGCCCTGAATTAACATTCAGGGCTTTTTCATTTCTATTTCTGAGAGTATCCGATTAGTTTAATTTATTAAACGTATCGGTATAAGTTCCTGTAATCGTTACATTGTTTCCTTTTGTTACCGATCCGTGGATAGTGATTGAAGAACCAGATCCTACGAATTCCAATGTCGCTCCGCTGTTCAATACCAGGTTACCATAGATCACTACACTACCTTCGATTTTCAATTTAGCATTGCTGTTTACATTCAATGAGTTGTACGGGTTGTGTACCTGTCCCTGTGCTAAAGAACCTTTCATATAGAATGTTCCGCCACTGTTTACATTTAATCCCTGTGAAACTGCTAAAGATCCGCAGAAAGTAAGGTTAGCGTTTACGTTAACCCCCTGTACAGAAGCTGAACCTTTATATTGTAAGTTCTGACCTGAGTTTACATTTAACCATTGGTCACCAGGATAGTTAGGGAAGTTTGTACAGTCAACAGTATTGTTAGGCGTTGCTAACATTTTGATGATTTTCAATCCACCGTTTCCGTTTGCTACGAAAATATAGTCACCGGCACTTTTCACATAGTTAGAAGAACCGTTTAGCGGCAATGAACCTAAAAGGCTTAAAGTTCCTGTAGTGTTGTAGATATACAATCCTGCTGCACCGTTAGCAACAAATGCTTTATTATTGTTAACTGATACTGCATTGGTAACGATATCCTGTACCTCAACTCCGGCTACATTTGTAGGGATTGCGATAGTTTGTAATTTGTTTCCTGTAGCATAGTTATAAACACCTAATCCGTTATATCCTTCCGATACTAAAACTCTGCTGTTATCAGCAAAACCGATAGTTCTTTTAGCATCTGAAACATCCTGAGAAGTGGTGAATGCGTTTTGTAAAGCAAATGAATTGGCATCATATACTTTTACACCCTGAGTTCCGCTTAGAACTACAATTTTGTTGTCTACACTTCCTAAAGCTCTTAAATCGGCAACCGGAATAGCTGCTTCAAAAGTATTTCCGGATCTGTTGTAACGTACCAATTCTCCGTTATAACCGGAAACTGCATAATATTTAGAGCTGTTTGCAAAAATATCAGTAGCTACATTTCCAAGAATGGTATTTGGTGTATAGTTTGTTGTTAACAAACCGTTTTGCAATGGCATTTTAGCAGCAAAAGCAGGGCTTGTTAATGCCGGATTTGAATCAATGCTGGTTGCTCCTGCAATGAATAATTCTCCGTTGTTATAAGAAACCGCGCTGATGTCGCTGTTCGGGAAAATCGCCTGAACTACTAACTGCGGGTTATTAGGATTTGAAATATTGATTACGTCAATCGCTCCCAAATAGGTTTCCCCTTCGGTATTGTATGACACATAAGCATATTGATTGGCTACATCCACATGTGTCGCTCTCAACGTGTGCCCGTTATAGGTTGGCGCGTTAATTTCGGCAACTAATGTTAGCGGGAAATCACTGGCAGCTCCTGTCATTTTTCCAGAAGTAGCACCTACCATGTCCAAAACTCCTGAATTTGAAAAGTTAATTCTTTGATTTAAAGCATTGATGTCTGAGTTTAAAATAACTTTATCAGCATCTCCGTTTGAATTTGATCCGTTAGTATCATCTGACTGACAACCAATTACGGTTGCAAAAAGCGCTAATGCGGCAATTCCTGTTAATCTGTTTAATTTCATTTTCATTTTATTTGTGGCAAAAATACTCCTTTTATATGTTAAGCTATGTTAAAAAAAGCAGTTATTCACCGTATAAAAACGCAAAACACCGAAGAAGATCTCCGGTGTTTATTCTTACTTTTATATTTCAGGTATTATTCAGCGCTTACGTCTACTGTAGTTTCCTGAGCTATTTTTTTATAGGTTCCGTTAACCAATTTCTCGCGAATTGCCTCGAAAGCCGCTAAAGTTTCGTCGATATCCGTTAAGGTATGCGAAGCGGTAGGAATCATTCGCAACAGGATAATTCCTTTTGGAATAACCGGATAAACCACGATGGACAGGAAGATTCCGTAATTTTCACGTAAATCGTTCACCATCACCATTGCTTCCGGGATACTTCCTTCCAGGTAAACCGGTGTTACACAGGTATTGGTATCGCCAATATTGAAACCTCTCGATTTTAATCCGTTTTGTAACGCATCTACATTTTCCCAAAGTTTTGCTTTCAGTTCCGGCATGGAACGCAACATTTCCAAACGTTTTAACGCTCCGATAGTCATGATCATCGGTAACGATTTTGCAAACATCTGAGAACGTAAGTTGTATTTCAGGTAATCGATAATGTCTTTATCTGCCGCTACAAAAGCACCAATGCTCGCCATTGATTTTGCAAATGTGGAGAAGTACACATCAATACCATCCTGACAACCCTGCTCCTCACCTGCTCCGGCACCTGTTTTACCAAGTGTTCCGAAACCGTGTGCATCGTCAACCAGCAAACGGAAATTGTATTTTTCTTTTAAAGCAATGATTTCCTTTAGTTTCCCCTGTTGTCCGCGCATTCCAAAAACACCTTCGGTAATTACCAGGATTCCTCCTCCGTTTTCCGTTGCCATTTTTGTAGCACGTCCCAAGTTTTTCTCCAGACTTTCTACATCATTGTGTTTGTACGTGAAACGTTTTCCCATGTGTAAACGAACCCCGTCAATAATACAGGCGTGGGAATCCACATCGTAAACAATCACATCATTTTTAGTTACCAGAGCATCAATAATAGATACCATTCCCTGATAACCGAAGTTCAATAAATAAGCTGCTTCTTTTTGTACAAATTCTGCTAATTCATTTTGAAGCTGTTCGTGAATCGTGGTGTGTCCGCTCATCATTCGGGCACCCATCGGGTAAGCCGCTCCATACTCTAATGCTGCCTGTGCATCTACTTTTCGAACTTCAGGATGGTTTGCCAATCCTAAATAGTCGTTGATACTCCAGTTTAAAATTTCTCTTCCGTGAAACTGCATTCTAGGCCCCAGTTGTCCTTCCAGTTTCGGAAATACATAATATCCCTCTGCCTGTGAAGCCCATTTTCCTAAAGGACCTTTATTACTTTGAATTCTTTCGAATAAATCTTTTACCATACTATTCAATATTAAGTATATTAAAAACGTGCCAAAAGTAACTATTTATTATATGCCATCATAATAATTTCAGCATAGTTTTCTGCCTATTTTATTGTGTGCTGCCGCCACTTTTTTTTAACAGCTGTTCTCTAAAAAGAAAACAGGGCCAAAATGTTCTGACCCTGTTTTTACAAGAATACTGCTGCTGTTCCCGAACGGTTCCTATTGGGTCAGGATATAATAATAGCCCCCTATTATTAATCCGAACGAAACAATCAGTCCGAGCATTCCCTTTCGTTTCTGTTGATTTTCTTTATTAATGATACCATTTATAAGGGTATGCCCGGATAAAACAAACAGGCATAAACCAATAAAGAAGGATAATAACTGATTGGTATACATTCTATCAGAATATTACATGTCAACAATAATAAATTCACTTCTTCTGTTTAACTGATGTTCTTCTTCCGAACATGATATCCCGTCTGCACATTTGTTCAGCAATTGTGTTTCGCCATAGCCTTTACCGGTTAATCGCGAAACCTCGATACCCTGTTTCACCATCCATGCAATTGTTGATCTGGCTCTTCTATCGGACAAACGCTCATTATATTCATGAGTCTGACGGCTGTCGGTATGCGAACGGACATCGATTTTCATTTTCGGGTTTTCTTTCATGACTTCCACTATTTTAGCTAAGTCAACCGCTGCATCACGACGGATATTCCATTTGTCCAGATCAAAATAGATAATTCTGATTCCGAATGTTTTAGCCAGGTCATCACCTTTCTGAACCGGTTTAACGGTTTTATCCAAGGCTACCGGCAGGTTCGTACTTCCGGAAGTATTTGGAATAATAACGCTTAACTCTCTGGTGTTGTAACCCGGCAGTTCTGCTTTTACAAAGTATTTTCGCTGACAGTCCACAGTGCCAAAATTGTAATTTCCGGCCGCATCGGTAGTAAATGTTTTCACTACTTTAAAGTTTTCATCAAACAGGGTAACGGTCGCATTGCGCAATGGTGCTGCAGTATCCGTATCGGTAACGATACCGGCCAGCAGCTGTTCGCAGGCATATTGTAACGGCTGGTTTTCTGTAAACTTATAGATATCATCCGTTCCCTGTCCGCCTTCCCTGTTCGAACTCAGGAATCCTTTTTTAGTGGTGGTATTGATCAGGAAACTGAAATCGTCTTTCGGACTGTTTGCCGGTGCGCCAATATTCTGTACCGTTTTGAAAGTTCCTTCTTTTGATAATCTGGAAACAAAAATATCCAGACCTCCCAATCCCAAATGGCCGTCGGAAGCAAAATAAAGTTCGTTATCTGCCGATACGAACGGAAAGGTTTCTCTTCCCGGTGTATTGATTGTTGTGCCTAAATTTTCCGGTGTACCAAAACTTCCGTCTTCTTTAATGGCTACTTTAAAAATATCCGATTGTCCCAGTGTTCCGGGCATATTGGACGCAAAATACAAGGTTTTATCATCCGGGCTTAATGCCGGATGTGCCGTACTGTAGCTATTACTGTTAAAAGGCAGTTCGGTAACAGCTGTCCATTTACCGTCTTTTAAGGTTGCCCTGTAAATTTTCAGCAGCGTTGTTTTCTGGCTGTCTTTTCCTTTTTTACCGTTATTATAGTTGTTACGGGTAAAGTACATCGTTTTGCCGTCTTTTGTAAATACCGGGGTCGCTTCGTGAAACCGGGTACTGATCTCTTTTGCAAATCGTTCGGGGTTGGTTACCGAACCGTCTTCGTTCAGCGTTACCACATACAGATTGGTAAACGATTCTCCTGTCCAGGTATGTACCCGTTTGCTGAATACACCCGAAGTATCTCTTGCCGAAGTAAAGATCACTTTATTTTCAAAGAAAGAACTTCCGTAATCGGAATACTGAGTGTTGATTCCGGCATTATCAATAGTGTAACGCCCGGAATTCTGTTTGATGATTTCCAGGTAATCGGTCTGGTTTTTATATTCTTTACCTCTTACGTCGTTTGCATTTTTCTCATTGAATTTCGCCAGCATCTGATTGGCCTTTTCATATTCTCCTATGGATTTCAGCGACTGGGAATACCGGTAATAATATTCGGCATCAACCTCTTTCGACATCGCAAACAATTCGCCATACCATTTTGCAGCCGATTCCAGTTTTCCGTTGAAATAATAGGAATCTCCTAATTTTTGCAGTACTTCAACCGACTTGTATCCTTTGTCGGCTATTTTTTCATAGGTTTTAATGGCATCTACATAAGCGTAATTGTCATATTCTTTATTAGCGGAAACAATCTTTCCTTTTTGCGAATATACACTTGTAGAAAGCAGCAGCAGCAAACCTAATTGCAATACTATTTTTTTCATAATCATGTCTTTAATTAGAAGAATCTTGGTGTCAGTATTCTGTTACTTCTGTTAAACAATTCGAATCGCAGGAAAATCTCATGTGATCCTGAGTTATAGTCTGCCAGTTTTGTTGTTTCCATATCATAAGCATATCCGGCAAACAGTCCGTTTGTGATCTGGAATCCAACCATCGCACTGCAGGCTGCATCCCATCGGTAAGCTAATCCGGCAGTGAATTTGTCATACAACAGGAAATTAGCCGACAGGTCAACCTGTAATGGGGCACCTTTAACAATTTTTGTCAGTAATGCCGGTTTGAATTTTATATCCGGATTGATCTCAAACACATGACCGGCAATCACGTAATAATGCAGGTTTTCTTTTGCGGTTGATGCAGAACTTTTATCATAATGTTTGGTTTCCAGAAAATTAGGCACCGATACACCAACATAGGTTTTATCGGAATGCAAATAGATTCCGGCACCAAAATTCGGAGAGAATTTATTGTCAATATTGTTCTGAAACCTCGAATCGGAATGGTCATAAATATTCAGCTTGTTAAAGTCAACATTCAGCAAATGCGCCGTTGCTTTTAATCCGAAAGACAGTTTAAAAGTTTCCGATGTATTGATGGTATACGAGAAATCGGCTGAAATGGAATTTTCATCTGCCGGACCGATCCTGTCGTTTACAAATGACAATCCCAGCCCTAAGTTACTATTGTTAATTGGCGTGTTCAGCGATACGGCATTGGTTACCGGCGCACCTTCCAGTCCCACCCATTGCGTACGATGCAATCCGAAAATACTCATTACTCCCCTGGAGCCTGCATAGGCCGGATTGATATTAATCGTATTGTACATATACTGGGTATACTGGGCGTCCTGTTGGGCAAATCCGCTTATCCCGGTCAACAGTAAAACGAAAAGTATAAATTTTGTTCTCATTTTTTATTTGTTTTATAAACCCGGGGTACTTGCTTTCCCCCGGGATTCCATTTATCTTGTAATATACAGGTATCCGTTTTTGTTCTGAGACACACCATCTGCAGTGGTATACTGCAAAATGTAGAAATAGGTTCCGTCCGGTAATGGTTCTGATGCGTTTACAGTTGCTCTGCCATCGGAATATCCTTTGAATACTTTATCGGTATTGTTATATCCTTTTGTTTCAAAGACCTGAACGCCCCAACGGTTGAATATCTGAATTTCATTATTCGGATAACATTCGATACCCGCAATATAGAAAATATCGTTACTACCGTCTCCGTTTGGAGATACTGCATTAAAGACATTGATCGCACATCCGTCAACCGTGATCACTGTCGGATTATCGCCAATCACATCATTGTCGTCCGAACTGTCGGTTACCGTTTGTCCCTGCGGTGCTGTTCCGGTAACAAAAGCCTGGTTGCTTACCGCACCGGCATTAATATCGGCCTGCGTAATTACATATACTGCCGTGAACGTTGTCGAATCGCTTGCTCCAACAGCTAAACTGATAGGTCCGCCGGTCACTACCACTCCCGGTAAAGGATCGGTTATGGTAATATTGGTCAAACTTGTATTCCCGGTATTCGTTACTGTAAAGCTATACGTAATGGTTTCTCCGGCCTGAGCAATACCGTCATGATTGTTGTCGTTAAACACTCCGGTTTTGATTAAAGCAATACCCGGATTCTGGATTAACGGTGTAACGGTACATTTCGGACAACCTGGATCTACTAAAGGATCATTAGGGTTAATTGGTGTAGGATCTTCCGAATCGTCCATAACCGGATCTCCGTTTGGAGCCGTACCTTCCACTAATGCCATATTATAAACCGCTCCGTCATCGATATCTCCCTGTGTAATGATATACAAGGCTGTGAATGTTGTTGCATCTGTCACACCCGGTGCCAGGCTGCTCAAAGGTCCGCCGGTAACTGTAACTGCCGGATCTGTTATGTCGATATTGGTAATCGTCACGTTTCCGGTATTCGATACTGTAAAGGTGTACAATACTGTATCGCCTGCGTTTACAAGTCCGTCGCCATTGGCATCCTGATATGTTCCTTCTTTAAATAAAGTCAGCTCCGGATTTTGTGCTAATGGTGTTACCGTTGGCGTATCGTTTGTAGTTGAAGTACCCGAGGTATCCTGAACTGTACCGCCTTGTGGCGTGGTTCCGGTTGCAATAGCCGTGTTGCTGATTTGTCCGGCATTGATGTCCGTTTGTGTCAGTACGTAGGTAGCCGTTGCGGTACCAGTTGCTCCCGGTGCTAATGTAGCCGGTGTTACCGCTGCATTCGTCAGTCCGATTTGCATATCGTTGATCACCAATCCGTTTATCGTTACGTTTCCGGTATTGGTTACCGTAAAAGTGTAGGTAATCGTTTCACCAACCTGTGCAAATGTATCAGTATTCGTATCGTTAAATACTGCTGTTTTCACTAAAGCAATAGCCGGATTTTGCGGTAACGGTGTTACCGTTGGCGTATCGTTTGTCGTTGAAGTACCCGAGGTATCCTGAACCGTACCACCTTGTGGCGTGCTACCGGTTGCAATAGCCGTATTACTGATTTGTCCGGCATTGATGTCCGTTTGTGTCAGTACATAGGTAGCGGTTGCCGTTCCAGTAGCGCCCGGTGCTAATGTAGCCGGTGTTACCGCTGCATTCGTCAGTCCGATCTGTGTATCGTTGATCACCAATCCGTTTACCGTTACGTTTCCGGTGTTCGTTACCGTAAAGGTGTAGGTAATCGTTTCACCAACCTGTGCAAATGTATCGGCATTCGTATCGTTAAATACTGCTGTTTTCACTAAAGCAATAGCCGGATTTTGTGGTAATGGTGTTACCGTTGGCGTATCGTTTGTGGTTGAAGTACCAGAAGTATCCTGAACCGTACCGCCTTGTGGCGTGGTTCCTGTTGCAATGGCTGTATTGCTGATTTGTCCGGCGTTAATGTCCGTTTGTGTCAAGACATAGGTAGCCGTTGCCGTTCCGGTAGCGCCCGGTGCTAATGTAGCCGGTGTTACCGCTGCATTCGTCAGTCCGATCTGCGTATCGTTGATGACCAATCCGTTTACCGTTACGTTTCCGGTGTTCGTTACCGTAAAGGTGTAGGTAATCGTTTCACCAACCTGTGCAAATGTATCGGCATTCGTATCGTTAAATACTGCTGTTTTCACTAAAGCAATAGCCGGATTTTGTGGTAATGGTGTTACCGTTGGCGTATCGTTTGTGGTTGAAGTACCAGAAGTATCCTGAACCGTACCGCCTTGTGGCGTGGTTCCTGTTGCAATGGCTGTATTGCTGATTTGTCCGGCGTTAATGTCCGTTTGTGTCAAGACATAGGTAGCCGTTGCCGTTCCGGTAGCGCCCGGTGCTAATGTAGCCGGTGTTACCGCTGCATTCGTTAATCCAATCTGTGTATCGTTGATTACCAATCCGTTTATCGTTACGTTTCCGGTGTTTGTTACTGTGAACGTGTACGTGATCGTTTCACCAACCTGGGCAAATGTATCAGCATTCGTATCGTTAAATACTGCTGTTTTTACTAAAGCGATAGCCGGATTTTGTGGTAATGGTGTTACCGTTGGCGTATCGTTTGTCGTTGAAGTACCAGAAGTATCCTGAACTGTACCGCCTTGTGGTGTATTACCGGTTGCAATAGCTGTGTTGCTGATTTGTCCGGCATTGATATCCGTTTGGGTCAATACATAGGTAGCCGTTGCGGTACCTGTTGCTCCCGGTACTAATGTAGCCGGTGTTACCGCTGCATTCGTCAGTCCGATCTGCGTATCGTTGATGACCAATCCGTTTACCGTTACGTTTCCGGTGTTTGTTACTGTGAACGTGTACGTGATCGTTTCACCAACCTGGGCAAATGTATCAGCATTCGTATCGTTAAATACTGCTGTTTTTACTAAAGCGATAGCCGGATTTTGTGGTAATGGTGTTACCGTTGGCGTATCGTTTGTCGTTGAAGTACCAGAAGTATCCTGAACTGTACCGCCTTGTGGTGTATTACCGGTTGCAATAGCTGTGTTGCTGATTTGTCCGGCATTGATATCCGTTTGGGTCAATACATAGGTAGCCGTTGCGGTACCTGTTGCTCCCGGTACTAATGTAGCCGGTGTTACCGCTGCATTCGTCAGTCCGATCTGCGTATCGTTGATGACCAATCCGTTTACCGTTACGTTTCCGGTATTGGTTACCGTGAACGTGTAGGTGATGGTTTCACCAACCTGGGCAAATGTATCTGCATTCGTATCATTAAATACTGCTGTTTTTACTAAAGCAATAGCAGGATTTTGCGGTAATGGTGTTACCGTTGGCGTATCGTTTGTTGTACTGGTTCCGGATGTATCATGAACCGTACCGCCTTGTGGCGTGGTTCCTGTTGCAATGGCTGTATTGCTGATTTGTCCGGCGTTAATGTCCGTTTGTGTCAAGACATAGGTAGCCGTTGCCGTTCCGGTAGCGCCCGGTGCTAATGTAGCCGGTGTTACCGCTGCATTCGTCAATCCGATTTGTGTATCGTTGATGACCAATCCGTTTATCGTTACGTTTCCGGTGTTCGTTACCGTAAAAGTGTACGTGATCGTTTCACCAACCTGGGCAAATGTATCAGCATTCGTATCGTTAAATACTGCTGTTTTTACTAAAGCAATAGCAGGATTTTGTGTTAATGGTGTTACTGTACATTTTGGACATGAAGGGTCATATCCGTTGTCACCCGGTTGAGCCGGATTTGTCGGATCTTCCGATTCGTCTGTAACTGTTCCTCCAACGGGATCCTGACCGGTTACTGTTGCCAGATTGTGTACAAAACCATTATTCAAATCTGCTTGTGTAATCGTATGTGTTGCTGAAACTGTTGTATGTTGTCCGGCACCCAAAATTGCTATTGTTGCCGGAGAAATACTTCCTGCATCGGCATTATTATCTGTAACCAAAAGGTTTGTAATAGTTACATTTCCGGTATTTGTTACGGTAAGTGTATAGTTAATAATGTTTCCTACAGCATTATAAGTACCGCTTAAGGCTTCTTTGGTTAATGTGATTTGCGGAGTCATTACAAAAACAGTAACTACTGCCGTATCACAATTGGTCGGATTTGCAATTTCACATATCTGATAGGTTAAGGTATGTGTACCTCCAGGCGTACCCGGAATAACATCCACGCTTCCGTTTGGATTTAAGATCAAATTCGGGTTTGAAACCGTAGTGGTTAACGTTACCTGAGATGGAGTTACCGCTGTTCCGTTTAAGGTGTCATTAGTATATACATTCACCACGTTTGTTGCTCCGGTATAACCGTTTACGTTCGTTGCCGAATCGTTAACCGCATCAATTACTGGTGCTATCACCGTTACTGTTACTGTTGCTGTATCGCAATTGGTTGGGTTGGCAATTTCACAAATTTGGTACGTCAAGGTATATGGTCCTGCCGGTGTGCCCGGAATAACATCCACACTTCCGTTTGGATTTAAGATCAGGTTCGGGTTAGAAACCGTAGTGGTTAACGTTACCTGAGATGGAGTTACCGCTGTTCCGTTTAACGTATCATTCGTATACACATTCACTACGTTTGTCGCACCGGTATAACCGTTTATGTTTGTTGCCGAATCGTTAACCGCATCAATTACTGGTGCTACCACCGTTATCGTTACTGTTGCCGTATCGCAATTCGTCGGATTGGCAATTTCGCAGATCTGGTACGTTATGGTATATGGTCCTGCCGGAGTGCCCGGAATAACATCCACACTTCCATTTGGATTTAAGATCAAATTCGGGTTCGAAACCGTAGTGGTTAACGTTACCTGAGATGGGGTTACCGCTGTTCCGTTTAACGTATCATTCGTATAAACATTCACCACATTTGTCGCTCCGGTATAACCGTTTACGTTTGTTACCGAATCATTAACTGCATCAATTGCAGGAGCTACCACCGTTACCGTTACTGTTGCTGTATCACAATTCGTCGGATTGGCAATTTCGCAGATCTGGTAGGTTAAGGTATATGGTCCTGCCGGTGTACCCGGAATAACATCCACACTTCCGTTTGGATTTAAGATCAAATTCGGGTTTGAAACCGTAGTGGTTAACGTTACCTGAGATGGAGTTACCGCTGTTCCGTTTAAGGTGTCATTAGTATATACATTCACCACGTTTGTTGCTCCGGTATAACCGTTTACGTTCGTTGCCGAATCGTTAACCGCATCAATTACTGGTGCTATCACCGTTACTGTTACTGTTGCTGTATCGCAATTGGTTGGGTTGGCAATTTCACAAATTTGGTACGTCAAGGTATATGGTCCTGCCGGTGTGCCCGGAATAACATCCACACTTCCGTTTGGATTTAAGATCAGGTTCGGGTTAGAAACCGTAGTGGTTAACGTTACCTGAGATGGAGTTACCGCTGTTCCGTTTAACGTATCATTCGTATACACATTCACTACGTTTGTCGCACCGGTATAACCGTTTATGTTTGTTGCCGAATCGTTAACCGCATCAATTACTGGTGCTACCACCGTTATCGTTACTGTTGCCGTATCGCAATTCGTCGGATTGGCAATTTCGCAGATCTGGTACGTTATGGTATATGGTCCTGCCGGAGTGCCCGGAATAACATCCACACTTCCATTTGGATTTAAGATCAAATTCGGGTTCGAAACCGTAGTGGTTAACGTTACCTGAGATGGGGTTACCGCTGTTCCGTTTAACGTATCATTCGTATAAACATTCACCACATTCGTTGCGCCGGTATAACCGTTTATGTTTGTTGCCGAATCGTTAACTGCATCAATTGCAGGAGCTACTACCGTTACCGTTACTGTTGCCGTATCGCAATTGGTTGGATTGGCAATTTCACAGATCTGGTAGGTTAAGGTATATGGTCCTGCCGGAGTGCCCGGAATAACATCCACACTTCCATTTGGATTTAAGATCAGGTTCGGGTTCGAAACCGTAGTCGTCAACGTTACCTGAGATGGAGTTACCGCTGTTCCGTTTAAGGTATCGTTGGTATACACATTCACCACGTTTGTTGCGCCGGTATAACCGTTTATGTTTGTTGCCGAATCGTTAACCGCATCAATTGCAGGAGCTACCACTGTTACCGTTACTGTTGCCGTATCACAATTGGTTGGATTGGCAATTTCACATATCTGGTAGGTTAAGGTATATGGTCCTGCCGGTGTACCCGGAATAACATCCACACTTCCGTTTGGATTTAGCGTTAAATACGGATTGGAAACCGTAGTCGTCAATGTAACCTGAGATGGAGTTACTGCTGTTCCGTTTAACGTATCGTTGGTATACACATTTACCACATTCGTCGCCCCGGTATAACCGTTTACGTTTGTTGCCGAATCGTTAACCGCATCAATTACCGGTGCTACCACCGTTACCGTTACTATTGCTGTATCACAATTCGTCGGATTGGCAATTTCACATATCTGATAGGTTAAAGTATATGGTCCTGCCGGTGTGCCCGGAATAACATCCACGCTTCCGTTTGGATTTAAGATCAAATTCGGATTGGAAACCGTAGTCGTAAGCGTTACCTGAGACGGGGTTACTGCTGTTCCGTTTAACGTATCGTTGGTATATACATTCACCACGTTTGTTGCGCCGGTATAACCGTTTACGTTTGTTGCCGAATCGTTAACCGCATCAATTGCAGGTGCTACCACCGTTACTGTTACTGTTGCCGTATCACAATTCGTTGGATTAGCAATTTCACATATCTGATAGGTTAAAGTATATGGTCCTGCCGGTGTACCCGGAATAACATCCACACTTCCGTCAGGGTTTAAAGTTAAATTCGGGTTCGAAACTGTAGTCGTTAATGTAACCTGAGATGGGGTTACCGCTGTTCCGTTTAACGTATCGTTGGTATAAACATTCACCACATTCGTTGCGCCAGTATAACCGTTTACGTTTGTTGCCGAATCGTTAACCGCATCAATTGCAGGTGCTACCACCGTTACTGTTACTGTTGCCGTATCGCAATTCGTTGGATTGGCAATTTCACAGATCTGGTAAGTCAAAGTATATGGACCTGCAGGAGTACCAGGAATAACATCCACGCTTCCGTTTGGATTTAAGATCAAATTCGGGTTCGAAACCGTAGTCGTTAACGTTACCTGAGATGGGGTTACCGCTGTTCCGTTTAAGGTGTCGTTGGTATATACATTCACCACGTTTGTTGCGCCGGTATAACCGTTTACGTTTGTTGCCGAATCGTTAACCGCATCAATTACTGGTGCAACCACCGTTACTGTTACTGTTGCTGTATCGCAATTCGTTGGATTGGCAATTTCGCAGATCTGGTAAGTCAAAGTATATGGACCTGCCGGTGTACCCGGAATAACATCCACACTTCCGTTTGGATTTAAGATCAAATTCGGGTTCGAAACCGTAGTCGTCAGCGTTACCTGAGATGGGTTTACCGCCGTTCCGTTTAAGGTGTCGTTGGTATACACATTCACCACGTTTGTTGCGCCGGTATAACCGTTTACGTTTGTTACAGAATCGTTAACCGCATCGATAATGTTTAATCTTCTTGTCGGTATGATAGTCGATGTGTTGTTCGTTACATTAGGATCTGTTTCAGCTCCGGTAATGGTAGCTGTATTTCCATAATTTCCTGTTGCCGTAACGGTAGCCGTGATCGTTAATGTTGCTATTGCTCCATTGGCTAAGTTACCAATTGTCCACAAACCGTTATTAGCATTATACGTTCCTGTAGTAACTGTAGAAGACACATACGCATAGCCGTCCTGTAACTGATCGGTAACGCTTACGTTAGTCGCATTGTTCAGTCCGTTGTTTGTTGCTACAATAGTAAAAGTTATCGACTCACCTACCATAGGTGTCATATTATCGGCTATTTTTAAAACTGCCAGATCAGCAGTAACAGCCGGTGTGATCGTATTGTACTTGATATTATTACAATTCTCGGTTGTTGTTCCGTTCAAACATTCCACATGTGGATTTGTTGGCGGATTCGTTCCCGGATTTGTCGCATCCGGATCGGTTACATCGGCCGGTCTGATAATACTCGCCTCCACAGTTAACGGCTGTCCACCTAAAGCAGCACCAACCGTTCCGGTAAAAGTGAACACAATCTGTCCGCCATTGGTCATATCCAGATTAGCCGTATAGTTACCGGTAACCGGATCTATTGTGCCATTCACGACTACTACAGTTCCCTGGCTATTTACATAGGAAACCGTATTAATTGTAAAACCGGAAGGTACTATAAAGGTAAAGCCTGCACCGGTTACCGCACTTGGTCCGTTATTGACTACCGTTACGGTATAGTTCATTTGCTGTCCGACATTGACGGTTGTTGTGGAAGGCGTAATGCTCACCACTTCTAAATCGGCTGCAGCAACAACCACATCCAGATTTTTCACAATTACCTGACCCGGAACAAAGCTCCAGGTATCCATTGATTTTTCATTTCCGAAACTGGAAGAACCGGTACCGCTATTTCCGCTGCCGCTGCTTCCGGAAGTATACAAGCCCCATTTGTGTCCGTTACTGTTACTGGAAATTCCGGTAATTCCGGATGCAATCGGGTTTGACTTATGTGTTGCCATACCGCCGGTTACATCGGAATCATCCCAATATACCAAATCACGGGTCGGCACATATACATCATAATTGGTATCCAATTGTTCAATAATAATTCCGCCGGGATTAATTTCCATATCAATAAAAGGGAAATGGACTTCTGCTCCGAATAACTGTACTCTGATTTCGCCAATGTTCGTTCCGGCCGGAAGTATGTTCCCGTTACCGTCTTTACCATCCCAGAATACCGTATTGGTTCCTACCGTACAGTTTCCGTTGATAATTCTCGTTGGAAAATCTCCTATAATTTCTATTCTGTATGTTCCGGAAAGATTGGAATCAAAGCCGATATGGGCTCCTTTATTACCGGACAAATCCGGTGTTCCTTCTACTCCTGTATAGGTAATATTTGTAGCTGTTGGTGTTAGCACGGCATTTTTCAGCCAGGTCATTCCACCACTCATATTACCGCTGGTTGGTAAATCTAAAGCAGGTTTACCGTAAAATATCTTATGGGTCACATTGGAAGCAGCATCAGCACTTCTCGGATCGTGAATCCGGAACTGGCTGTCCAACGGATCAGAAATATTCAAACTCTTATAAGACGGTGAGTTTGCCGTATTTAAAAATCCTTTGTTGTTTACAAAGAATGTAAATCCAACACCATTCGAACCATTATTAACTACTTTATAAGCAATACCGTCTCTTGTTAACACATACATGCTTCCGTAGAATGCTTTGTTAGCCGTAAATGCGCTTCCGGATATATGCAGATTTAATACATTTGTATAAACACGTCCGTTAACCCAGGCTGAGTTGCCGCTGTTTCTAACCGAAACATCCCAGGCAGCAATAAGTTCCGTATTGGTTCCCTGTGTCCAGTTGGCATCTGCTGCCACATCGGTTACACCCGGCGTACTGCTGCTGGTCTCTGAACCGGATGGCAGAAATTCAACTCTCCATACACCTTCCTGTCCGGTACCAACAACCGTATTGAACGGCTGGTAGCGGTTACTGCCTGCAGCCTGACCCGGATATAAAGGTCCGGCAAGCTCTTCTGTTCTGCTGGCAATCCTACCAATATTATTACTTGCCGTAATATAAACCGTTCCATCCGGAGCAATCAGTCTTATCTTACCGTTTCCGGCATTTTGAGCACTGGAAGCTACCGCAATCGTTTCGCCAACTTTGGCATAAACATAGTGCGTCCCTAATGTTTTAAACGGCCATGACCTGATAGTCGTTCCCCCGGCTTCATAACTATTACTGTATAAAAAAGCCCGGTTTCCGCTAACGCCGGACGGGTAGAAATCTTTACTACCTTCCGCCGACATTTGTGTCCAAAAACTGGTAATAACTGAAATAAAGAACAAGAAAATCATTTTTTTCAAAACCATTGTAAAGGATTGAAAAAAATCACTTCTCTGTCGATAGGACAAATGCTTGTCGCTATAACTGTAATTTTCGTTCATTTTTTTTGTTTTTAAATTTTACACCCTTGTAAGATTTTACAGGTGCGAAATTCCATAAACAAAAGGTTTTTAACGTTTCAGATATGTGGCGTGGCGTACATCCCACACAATTGAAACGCTTTAAAAAACACATAAAAATCTAAAAATCAACACTTTACAAACACACCACTAAAAAACACGTATTAATACGGGTATAAAAAAACCGGAACTGCTGTCCGGTTTTGTATTCTTTGTTTTTTTATTAATGATACTGCTGCCGGTATTCCGACGGTGTGCAATTCATCTGTGTTTTAAAATAGCGGTTGAACGATACTTTTGAGTTAAATCCGCTTTGAAAAGCAATTTCTTCCAACGTAATTTCCGTGGCTTCTTTTAAAAGCTGACAGGAATAGGTTATTCTGAAAGTATTGATGTATTGATAAAAAGAACGGTTGATTTTTGTGTTGAATAATTGCGTCAGATGGTGCTTCGGAATTTTGACTTTTTTGGAAAGGCTTTCCAGTGAAAGTTCCGTATCCAGAAAAACCAGATCGTCATTCATGGCTTTGTCCAGCCGTTCTTCATATTCTTCCAGCATGGCTGGTGTTAATGCCGATTTTTTATACTGTTGATTTTGTTTCTCGGTTTCCTGGTTCTGTGCTGCCGTTCCGGCACCGGCAAGAAGCCTGCCAATGCTGTATTTAAAAATAAGTGCCGATACCAAAAGCATGCTTCCGTAAATGACAACACCCGGCAGCATAACCCCGATGTCTTTTCTTTCCAGCACTCTGGAAATCATGATACTGGCAAACAAACTGGCGATCAAGATCAGCCAGATAGCAGCAGACTTGACAAGGTTCCGCAGACTAAGATCGTTCGTTATTTTTTTCTGATTAAAGAAAATCACAAGGACATACACAAACATTGAGATTGTTTTGCTTCCGTAAAGCACGGCATAATAGGCTGAAAGATGCGTATTTCTAAAATACGTTTCCGATAAAAACACGATATAACAAACGGTTGCCAGCAAAAAGGGAAAGGCATGCAACAGGATATTTTTCTTTTTTAGTTTTCCGGCATCATTTGAAAATGCAGCCAAATATAAAAGCGGCCCGTACATCAATCCGAACGGTGCTCCCCTGTCGACAAAAGGAAGCGCATCAAAAAAATACCGCGCTATTAAAGCATACGCGGCATGCAGCATTAAACAGGCTGTAGCACAAAACAGTACTTCATTAAAGGAAGAACCGGATCTTGTTTTTTGGAGCACATATAATGTTAGTCCGCAAATGCAGACGATCATGATTAAAAGAAGAAAAAGCATAAGGGTTTTCCTTTTTATGAATGGTGTATAATTGTTTTATAATACGACGGAAGGTATCCCGTATATTCTTTAAAATAGCGGTTAAATGAGGTTTTGGAATTAAAGCCGCATTCGTATGCCAGTGATTCTATTTTTATTCCGGCATCATTTTTCAGACAGCCAAGTGCATATTCGATCCTTAACTCGGCGATATACTGATAAAAGTTTTTTCCTAAATAAACATTCAGCAGCCGGGTTAAATGGTGTCTGGGTATGGTTGTCTGACTGGCAAGCATGTCTAACGAAATATCCGGATTGCGGTATAAATCTGTTTCTCTGACACATTTGTCCAATGTTTCGATATAATTGGCAGACATCGTATCGTCAAAACACTGCTGTGGTTCTTTTTTCGCGGTAAGGCTAATGGCTGTCTTGTCCTCATAGCACAATAAATAGATTCCGATAAGGAGCATAAAAGTGCCCAGCAGGAAAAACAGCATCCAGTTAAGGTCAAAACCAAAATCGGTAGCATGCCATTTCTTTTTAAGGACCAGTAATCCGATTAACAGGGACGATATCAAACCGCCATAGGCTAACAATTGCACCAGCTCCTGTCCGATACTGATTCCTTCGGTTTTTGCGATATTTTTTTTATTGGATTTCCATATCAGGCAGGAATAAACAAACAGCGAAATCCCCACACTGATAAAATACAGCAGGAAGTAGTTTTCCCAAGGACCGGCATTTACATCCTGTTCTTTAAATTTTAAAATCGAGAAGGCCACACCGCTTATTGCAAAAGGCAGGTAATGCAGCCAATACCCTTTTTTAATTGATTTCGCCACCGTTAAAAAAAGTAACGGTCCGTAGAGAAGTCCCAATGGCGGACGCTCATTAAAATAAAAACAACTAAAATGTACAGCTGCCAGTAATAAAACAAATGCCAATATGCTTTTTAAAGTTGTCATATTAAACATTGATTTTATATACCTGTATGCATAAATTAGGATTGACTTCATCTAAATTAAAATTAAGGTTTAATTAAAGTATCAATTCTAAATTTGGGGGACTACAAATATCAGAACTTATATAGGAACCCGATATAGCCATCCTTCTATTTTCTTGTAGAATTATTTCTACAGGAAAAAAAATTCCTACTAATATATTTTTTGTAATATTGAGCACTTTGGCAAAATCCATTCAAATTTCTACACTGTTCCGAAAAAAGCTATGAATGCTCTCACCCGATTTCTTTTTTTCCTTACTATCTTAGGCATTCAGCAGAGTTTTTGTCAGAACAGGTTGCCGTCATACTGGTTTACATCCGATAACGGCGAACTTCCTCAAAACAGCATTAAATCGATTGCACCGGATAAAGACGGCTTTATCTGGATGACCACAGAAGACGGCCTGGTCAGGTTTGACGGGCAGCAGTTTAAAGTGTATAACAGTGACAACATAACCGGATTGCGCTCTAACAGGATGATGTTTCTGAAAAAATCCCGGTTTAGTGATGGTTTATGCGTTAATACAGATGTAGGACAGACTGTACATGTTAATCAGGTACCGGAAGTATTACCCCAAAAAACAAAGGACCGCAATGAAAATCAGGAATTAGGGTATTTATTCAGCAACAATGTTGACATTTATACCTCCTATTTTATAAACAGCCCTACATATAATATCCTACTGAAAAACCACTATTATAGTGTTACCAGGGACAGTATCCGCTTATACAACCTTAAACACAAGCGTTTGGGTGCCTTCAGCAACCGGTTCGTTAACGGAACAAAGTTCTTTGTTATTGACGATAAGCTCTTTTTAAAAAATAAAAAAGACTATTTTATCGTTTCGCCCACCAGACTGGTAAAGATCAATTTCAACATGCCCACCAGCGGAGACGAAACTATTTATGCCAATAATGCCATCGACCAGGCTTTTATGTATCAAAATGGAAAATTATATTACCTGACGGCCGGCAAAAACGGTATAACGCCCAAACTGATACTCTCCGATTTTAATACCGTAAAAAATAATGTCAGCACCCTTTACTACGATCCGAAGTTAGGCATAGTCTATATCGGAAGCCTGACAAAGGGTTTTATGATTGTCCGCCCGCAAAACTTTAAAAGCTATACCGACATTCAGGATCCGGTGGTATACTCCAGTTTTGCTTATGATTCGGTTAGTGTTGTGACCGGAAGAGGGCAAATTATCAGCTCCAACGGAACGATCAGGCATTTAAAAACAGTCCTGAAAACCGATAAATTTTTCTCCATACTGGATAATAACGGGGATTTGTGGACCATTAATTATGAAAACAGCTTTCACCGCTATAAAAAGAGCAGCAACTACAGTTTATCTGATGACTGGTCCTTAAAATTCACGCCCAGTTTGCTTTATAAAGATGACAAAGGACTGATGTGGATTGGCGCTTCCAATTATAAAAAATATGATGAAGGAAAATTATACTATATCGATCCGGATGATGCTGCTAAAAAATTAAACTGGGCAGCCGATTTTAATTTCTTGCCGAACAGTGCCCAAAAAATCGGGGCTCATAAATTTGTAATCGGTTCCCAGAACGGCTTGTATACAGTCGATTTAAAACAAAAAAGCATCGTTAAAAACCAGCTCATCGGCAATGCCTATATTCGCGGGATTCAAAGTTCCAAGGCAAATGAAATCTGGGTTAATACCTATAATAACGGTTTTTTCCTGATCCGGAACAATGTCACTACCCATTTTCCTTTTGACAGAAACAAATACATCCGTTCCGCTCATTGTATTGTTGAAGATGCAAAAGGATATATGTGGATTACAACTAATAAAGGTCTTTTTCAGGTAGCGAAAAGCAGCCTGATTGCGTATGCCGATAAGAAAAAAAGCACGATCTATTATCACTATTATGATAAGGCTTCCGGTTTTAAATCCAATGAGTTTAACGGCGGCTGTTCGCCCTGCGCTACAAAACTAGCCAATCATTATATCGCATTGCCGTCATTTGAAGGAATGGTCTTTTTCGACAGTCAGTCTGTGAGGCCGATATTGCCCACAAATCCTATCTATATCAATGAAGCCCGTATAGACAATAAACTGGTAACCTTTAAAGATACTATTGTTATAAACCGCAATTTCAGCCGTGTTACGTTCTTCCTGAACAGCCCGTTTTACGGAAATCCTGAAAATCTGAACATCGAAGTAAAACTGGATAATGCCGATAACCAGTACTGGACAAAAACCAATGATAATTATACCATTTCCTATACGTCATTATACCCGGGAGAATACAAATTAACCGCCCGGAAACTAAACGGATTTGATTCTGAATACCAATACAAGACCATCACGATCATCATACCGCCTGCTTACTGGCAGACCATCTGGTTTAAGATTTTGGTCCTGATCACATTCCTGCTGCTGCTGCTGTATTTCGGTTTCCGGCAGCGAACAAAATACATCCGTCACCGAAATCTTTTATTAGAAAAGAAAATCATTTACCATACCACGGAATTAAAAAATACGATTAATGTTTTAACGAAGACCAAGGCAGATTTAAGCGAACAGATCCACTCCCATAAAAAACTGATTGGATCGATTACGCACGATATCAAAAGCCCGTTAAAATACATGGCTTTAACCGGTAAATACCTGTATGAAAACCTGGATCGTGACAATCCTGACTTCCAGGAGAATATCAAAACGATGTATACTTCTTCTTTTGAGCTTTTTCATTTTGTGAATAACCTGCTGGAATATTCCAAAACATACCTCAACAAGAATGATATCCATACGGAACGATTCAGCCTGCACCAGCTGATTAACGAGAAAATAAAGTTATTTGAGCCAATTGCCAAGTCCCGGAAAACGGTACTGGAAAATAATGTATCGGAATTGCTGCATTTAACGCTCAACAAGCAATTGTTTACAATTATCATTCATAATCTCCTGGATAATGCCGTTAAGAACACGGAAGCCGGCACGATCACTTTTAGTGGCTATAAAACCCTGGACACGATTGGCATAATTCTTACCGATACCGGAATTGGAATGAACCCGGAACTGGTAGCCTATTACCAGACTTTATCCCAACGAATAAAATCGGAGCATTATGAAAAGCAATTTACAAAAGGGATTGGTTTTACGATTATCATCGAGCTTTTAAACCTGCTGAACGGTGATATTAAAATTGAAAGTGAGGAGAATAAAGGAACGGTAATCACCCTCCTTTTCAAACGTTAGCAGCGCTAAACGCTTTCTTCATATAATTTGAAAAGATCGGCAAGGGAAACTACATTTTTGACATCCAGTTTTTCAAATATCCGTCCTTTATAGGTACTAACGGTCGACATCTGAATGTTCAGATGATTGGCAATTTCCAGATTGCCGTATCCGCTTACCAATAACCGGCTTATTTCCAATTCCCGATTGGACAGTTTTTCCAGCGGATTTCCCGATTTGTTTTTATTGAGTAAGTCGTTGATGAGTTTTTCTTTCAGATTCTCACTGATATAGTTACCCGTTTTTAATACTTTTCCAACCGCCTCTACAATTTCTTCTTCATTGCCAAGCTTGTTAAGATAGCCGTTTGCCCCGGCATTAATATAGCGTATGGCATAAACATCTTCTTCGAAAGCAGAAAACATCAGAATTTTGATTTCCGGACGGATGCTTTTTATTTTTTCAATCATCGAAACGTTATTCCCGCCGGGAAGATTGATATCCAGAATCAGCAAATCGAAAGGTTCGTTCCTTAGTTTCTCCAATATACCGCTTAAAGTATCGGTCTGGACAATTTTAATATTTGGCAGCGAATATTTAAGAATCAGGGAAACGCCCTGTCTAACAACACTATGATCATCAGCTAAAAGTAAATTATATTCAGAAGTCATCGCTCAATTGTTGTATTTAGTAGCAAACATTGGTTAACCTTACAAATATATTGTTTTTTTCATGTTACCATCCGTTTCCTGTACGAAAAGGAACAAAATCAAAAAAAACGTTCCTAATCAACTGTTCTTAAACCGATTAAAAAAAATAGTCTGTTTTTTTATGCAATTATAGTATTTTATCCAATGTATTGTCTTACTTTTGCAGCGAACGCACAGTAAATGTGGTTACACGTTCACCATAAAAGTCGACTGCTCCAGGTCGGCTTTTATACTTTTAAGCCCTTTCTGTCAGCGCTTTTTGCTTCCTTTAGCTGTATCTCTTTCATTTTTTTATAAAAATCTCAATTATTTTCAAAAGTAACGGAGAAAGAATCCTTTTGTTTAAATTTTTTTCAATAAAAGAGAATCTCCGGTAAAAAGTTTTCATAAAAAAGAACTTCGGTTTCGATATATAGCCTACCTTTGTCTTAATTTTAATTTTATATAAAATGAACATTTTTGTTGGAAGTCTTCCATTTAACGTAGAGGAAGCAGATTTAAGAGGATATTTTGAAGAGTATGGTACTGTTGACTCGGTTAAACTTATTACAGATAAATTCACAGGTAGAAGTAAAGGATTCGGTTTTATCGAAATGCCAAATGATGACGAAGCTCAAAAAGCTATCGATGAATTGAACGGAGGACAAATCGACGGTCGTACAATTGTAGTGAATAAATCAGAACCAAGACCACAAACACAAAGAAGCAATGGCTTTGGCGGTAACAACCGTGGTGGTAATGGTGGTTATAACTCAAACAGAGGTAACAATAACGGAGGCGGCAGAGGTCGTTACTAATTATTGGAATAGCCCAAAAAAATATAAACCATCTGTAGTAGATGGTTTTATTTTTTTACAGGCCTTTTTAAATACAGTAATTATCGTCATCCTGCGGTTCGCAAGCCGACAGTAATAATTCGTATTCTTCATTTTTCATGTTGTGGACATACTGATTGAGTTCCCGGGTATACAAATTCAGCAAGGCAGCCGATTTTTTCATGCCGTTAATCAATATCCGTAATTCTTCCTGATTGAGCTGGGTATCGTTTAAAAGATCCGAAACACCTAATATCTGCGTGACCGGCTGGCGGACTTCGTGTGAAATCTTAAACAGTATCTTTTCAAGTCGGCGAATTCTTTTTTCCCGCTGCTCTTCCTGTTTTCTTTTTTCGTCTATCGGCACCCGGATTGAAAAATATTGGATGATGGCGTTGTTTTCATCAAAGACCGGGAAGATAATCGAATAGACCCAGTAAAAGCTTCCGTCTTTGGCTTTATTGCGCACCTCTCCATCCCAAACGTTGCCGTTGCCTATGGTTTCCCACATCCCTTTAAAAAATTCCCTGGAATGATACCGGGAATTCAATATACGGTGGTTTTGCCCGATCAGGTCTTCTTCCCTGTATTTCGAAATCTCACAGAACTTCTGATTGGCATAAAGAATCGTTCCTTTTTTGTCGGTAATGGATGAGATTATATTAAAGTTGATATCATCTGAATTTTTATCTAATAAGATCCGGAGATCTTTTATATTCTTTTGCATTATGAATGTAATTTACTCAATAATGAAGACCAAAGTCTTCAACCCCTAAAACAGTAACAAAATTACAAAATGCTTTACCTGTCAAAACTTAAAAAAAACATAATTTTAACTATAATTAACGAGAATTTTACAGTTAACACACATCGTTATATTCCTGTTTTTTTAAGACAAAACAGGAACAAATTCTAATATATCCCTTAAAATAATGGCGGAATCCGGCTTATTTTTCTTTTCTATGACTCCGTCATCTGAAAATTACAGGTGTTCATTTTAATCACAGAAATTAACAATAAGAAAAATCTTAAAATTTTATAGTTCTATTTATGATGATGGCAGTAACCACTCTCATCTTTGGTTATACATTTACATCTCTTACCCAGCTGGGTTTTTCCTTTACATCTTCTTGGCAATCCTTTACAGTCTTCTAACGCAGCGAGAATTTTAATCTGGTATGTTTTACCGTTAGTTACAAATTTTGTATATCCGTTAATGTCAAAATGAATTTTCTTAAATCCTTTAATTACGGTATTATCGTCATTATAAATGGCTAATAAAAAATCGTTCGAAAGGCGTACTACTAAATTTTTTGTATAAGCACTTTTCATATCATTTACAACAACTTTAGCACAGTAATCGCCATTTCTTTTATTAATTTCAGGAATGAAATTTACTATTTCTGAAGGTGTTGTTTTAATTTTTTCAACAGTGTTTATTCTTATCCCATTTTCTTTTTGCCCATAGGATGTTAATAAGCATAGCAATAATATTTTTAATAGTATTTTTTTTCTCATAAGCGTAACTTTTTAGTGGACTTCTACTATCTGCGAATAACAAATAATGCAATCTGTATAGCATAAATAAAAAAGAACAATTGAATTGTTCTTTTTTATTTATGCCGCCAGCAATAACCGCTCTCATCCAATGTTCTGGCTTTACAGCGTTTTCCTTTTTGTGTTTTACCGTAACATCGCTGCGAAATATTCCCTTTAAAACAATTTTCCATTTTATCCAGGATCCGGATCTGATATTCCTTTCCATTGGTTTCAAAAATCGAGTAACCGTCTTCATCAAAAAAAACCTTCTCAAAGCCTTCTACGACCGTTTTGTCTTCATTGTGAATTATTTTTAAATAGCCATCTGCTATCGTAACCACCAGGTTCAGGTTGTTTGCGCTATTGTTTTCCTTTACAGCAACATCGGCGCAGTAATCGCCATCCCAGTCTTTGGCACACGTTCTGGTATCCCTCACTCTGGATATAGTAGTCATAATACCCAATCCTTCCGTTTCTTCCGTTACCTCATCATTCGCATCGCCTTTACAGCCAGCCAGTAAAAGAAATAAAAAAGTGATACAAAAAAGTATTTTTTCTTTCATAAACATCCGATTTATATTAATAATCTTTTTGTTTACACCAACACATTATCAAACAGTTAGCTGCCCTGTTTTTTTATAAGAACTACAATAGCATAAATGTAAAGCATACCGGAATATGATCCGAAATTTTCCGGGCTAACGGCATCGTTTCAAAGTTTTTATAGAACAAATGTGTATTTTTAGTCAGCAGTTTTACTTTTTGTGAGTTGTAAAAAATATTATCAAACTCAGATGCCAGGCATTCCTGTTTTTTGCATTTTAACTTTAAAGAGGTCTTCTGATTCTTAAAAACCGAACGATATCCCATTGTTTTCAGCGGATTAAAAACGGTATGCGATTGCGGACAATTAAAATCCCCCACGAAAATCAGGTTGTTTTCAGGATACTGAGAAGGCAGTTTTTTAAAGTGCTTAATCTCCGTTTCCGGCTGTTTCTTCCGGGTTATCGCATGAAAGTTAACCACCGTAAATTCTTTCCCTTTATAGTCAAAACTTCCAAAATAGGGCTCTCTGTCAATCGCTAAATGGTATTTCTTTTCCAGCCAGATTTCCTTTTTCCGGACAGTGGCTGTTTTCCATATAAAAGCATAACGTTCTTTTTTATGAGAACTGCCCGAAGTAGGATCGCTAATCGCATAGTCCCACTGGGCACCTTTCCGGTTAAGTTCATCAGCCAAACGGGCTACAGCCTGCGCGCCGCCATATCCGGCAACAACTTCCTGAATTGCAACAACATCATACTGTTTCACTGTATTCGCAATAAAAGCAATGGTTTCATCACTTTTACTTTTCCCGAAATTGGAAAGGTTCCAGCTGCACAGTTTTACCTGTGACCAGGAAAGACAACTCCATAAAATAAAAAACAGGGCTATGATTTTCTTAGGCATATAAGCTCTATAAAGGGGTTAGAATCTACTAAAATAACTATTTGATCGTAATGTTTGGCGGTAAACTTATTTTCCTTTGTTTATAAAGTCTTTAATTACTTTTTCCATATTGGACGGTAATTCGGCTCCTCTGATCTCAAAGCGTTTCACTTTCATTTCCTGTAACCACTTTCCCCAGTAAGCTTTAATTACATCTTCTTCATAAGGATTTTTAGAATCCGGATTAATTCCCAGTACCAGCACTTCCAGGTTCGACAGATCCTCATTGGCTTTGATAAATCCAAAATCGTTATTGTTCATCTTTTCTTTCCATTGCGAAACGTTTAAACCGTTCTGCTTGATCGTTTTGGAAAGAAGGAAATTGGTTCTGTTTCCTTCTTTTATTTCCGAATTTTTATAAAAAATATAACCGTCCGTCAAAATAACCAAAATGTTCCGGTAATCTTCATCGATGCAATAATCGGTTACCTTATTCTTAAAAAAACGCCAGATATCGGAGCCCGGATAATCTTTTTCTTTTATAGCCAGTTCGTATATCTGTAACGGATTGGTTTCATAAGTAGTTTTTACGTTATCGAGCAGTTCTTTTGAAATATTGTCCTTATCAATCTTTGTTTTCAGCTTATCGGATATCGCATTGATTTCGGTATTACTCGGTTCGGGATCAAAAAACAGTTGCATTTTATCATTCGCCTGACGCACTCTTTTACCTCTAACATGTTCGGTGAAAGCCTCCGAAACCGATTTGATATAACCAATATCCCTTACATAGTATTCCATTGTTTTATCCGGATGCTTAACCGGGTCAATCCGGTCTGATAAATCCAGGAGAATGCTCACATTATAGTTTTCCGAAGCATTTTTAACGCCATTGCTTGGCTTATCCGTTACTTTATCTTCTTTACAGGAAACAAGGCATAAGGCAAATACTGCCAATGCAGTGAATTGTATCTTTCTTTTCATAATCTTAAATTTTAGCATAAACCAAATGTTGAAAATCCGGATCACTTAATCTTAAATCGCTTAAATGCCTGTCTGAAACCGATTCACAATCTTCCAACAATTCAGTTTTCTCTTTATGCGGCAGTGCAATTTCGGTATTGATAGCCTGATACCATCCTTCTTTATACTGGTGGTGGTAATGAAGGTATTCCTTAACCGGGAAAACAAATCCGTCAATTTTAGACTGCAATTCCGAGATCTTACCATTGATCGCCGTTACCTGTTGTTTAAAGTCGTTCAGTTTTTTGGTATTGGCCGCTTTTAAACCATCCATATTGAACAGTTCTTCTCTTTTCCCTCTGATAAAGGCTTTTATTTTATCCATGTTTTCATATTCTTTCATCATAAAGTCAAAAACCAGCCCCCAGATAATATACACCACAAATCCGGCAAAAATAATCATCCAGAATTCCGCTTCACCCAAGGCAATTTTCAGGTTATACAAAGCCGAATCGGAGGTCTTGTTGAATTCATATATTTTCTTTTCGATCTGGTAAGCCAATAGAGCATCAAACAAAAAGGTGATCAGGAAAAGGGCTGCAATTTTAAACAGGTTTTTGATTCCCTTGCCCTTTTGCACCATGTGAATCACATAGCCCAATCCCATAAACACAAACGGGATTGTAATAACCAGCACTCCTTCGAGCCAGCTGGCTTTAAAGGCATTGTTTAAAGCATCGGCATCAAAAATCGCAGCTGTCAGGCTGTCATTCGAAAACTCTTTAAAAAAAGCCGAATAGGAAGCCGAAATATAGAATACCAGAAGATACAGCGTAATGGGCAATAAGAGCGCCAAACCGATATAGAATTGTGCTTTCAGGCTTTTCCCGTCTTCAATACCATATTTTTCAGGATTCTGTTTGACCTCAACAATTTCTTTTCGCACTGCTTCCATATCTGCGTCTATCTCCTGCTCCTTTTTTTCATAAATGCCAATAGCCGTTTCGCATTTTTTAAGCTCAGTTCTGCTTTTTTCCTGTTCTTCCCTATAGGGCTGTTTCAGTCGCTCCTGCTCCAGTTTCTGCCTTCTGCACTGGTCTTCAAAACTGTTAAACAAATTTTGCAGGCAGGCTTTTAATACTATCGGCTTACCGGTAGCCTTTATAGAAGCGGCAAAACCACTCTGGTAATAGGTAATCCGGATCTGTTCTTTGTCTTCTTCCCGGTCTTCCGGCTTACCGTTTTGGGAGTCTTCAACTTTTTTTAAGCTAAACAATTGCTGTAGTGGTTTCATCGTTTATGCGTTTAATTGATTAATAATTTCTTCCTTTTTAATTCCTTTCTGGACGCAATCAATCAGATAATTCACCAGCTCTTCTATGTTTTCCTCAAGAAATTGAAACTTTTTACAATACTTTTTTAAGGTATTCTTTTCATCATCGGTAATTTTTCCGTCTGCCCACATAATCCGGGTAAGGTCATAGAGGTACTCGATTCGCGTTTCCAGATCTTCCGGAAGCGCTGTTTCAGTACTGACCGGATTCATAAAAAGTTTATCCAGTTCATCCTTCGGGATGCCTCTTTCGTCTGCAAAATGATAAAGCATCTGTAGCTCTAAAACATCAAAGCTGTCATCGGATAACGCCATCTGATACAGTCGGAGAAAATGACTTTTTAATTCAATTGACATGGCAATAGTTGTATTCATCTATATACATTTATTAAGGTTGTTTATTTGAGGTTGTCGCTATGCAGATAGCCTATAGTGCCTGTTTTTTCTGCTTTGACTTTGATCCAGGCTTCCGTTGTTTCGATATATAAAACCCGGCTGCCTTTCATTACTTTTTCCAGTATTTTATAATTGGTTCCGGGACCTTGCCGGAGATTGACAAAGGCAACGGTTATAAATATGGGCTGATTGGTATAGTACAACGTTTTTTTAGTTGTTTTAACAGCTTTATCGATTATAACTACCGGTTTTCGGTCTGCTTTTTTCCGATACGTTCGCGCTTCCCTATCACTGCTTTCATTGCTGCAGGCACCACAGGTTCCGCCAGCTTTACAATGCTTACAACGGCTACAATTCGTACAGGCCGAACAATAACTGGATCCGGAGCATCTTCCTCCGTCACTCTCGCAACAGGAAGCAATCAGGTTGCTTTTTACCTGCGCAGTAACAGGTGCTCCCATAAAACCTGCCAGTAAAAGCAGTAACAGGGTTTTGGTTTTATTCTGTTTCATAAAGCGCTGCAGTTGTCAGGAGTTCTTTTTCAAACAAATAGATATCGTCAACCGACTGGATGTGCTGCTTTACTTCATTTTTTTGCTCATGAAATAATCCGATATATTTTTTACCGCCATTTAAATGCAAACGGCACAATGGCTTACGATTGTTATCGTCCAGTAATATTCCGAAATACGATTGGGTATCCCGGCAAACGATCCTGTCTGTAGGCAATTTTCTTCTCAAAATAGCCACTACAATTCTATAGCCTTCCATTTCTTCTTCTGTCGTGTTGATCTTTGTCTCTTCAACGGCTTCAACCTGGTCTGTTTTTTGTTTTTGTGCTTCCTTATTTAAAGCAGAGTTCAGCCGGTCGTTGATCTTATCACTAATCAACTGGTTATAGGCGCGATGTACCAGTCCTTTGAATTCTTCCATTACCTTTTCGGTTAATCGTCCTGCGTAGACCCTGTTAGCAAAAAGCCTTACAAATTCATTCGACGGGGTTTGCAGTTCTTCGCTGATCTGTTTCTGGATCTCCCGGGTATATTTTAAAGCACTGGCATTGTCTACAATTTTATCGACATCAAAATGGGATTTGTGGAATTTATTGATTTCGTGAACCGTATTCTCTTTCAGATTGGTAATATCAAACTCTAAAAATGGTTTTTCATCCATTTTGTTTTTTTCTTCCAGATCCGTATAAAACTGATACTGGATTCCGTTTGTCAATAGCGCAAATCTTGTTTTGGAAACATGGAAATAGCGAAACAGTTGTGAATTGTGTACCGTAAGGTCTTCTTTCCAGTTTTTGCATTCTACAATAAGAATCGGCTCTTCATTTTGAAAAATAGCATAATCTACTTTTTCGCCTTTTTTCAGTCCGATATCTGCTGTAAATTCCGGTACTACTTCTGTCGGATTAAAAGTGTCATAACCTAACAGGTTTATAAACGGCAATACAAAAGCGTGCTTTGTTGATTCTTCCGTTTCTATTTTATCTTTTAACTGATTGATTTTATCCGCTAAGGATTTGAGTTGGGTAATTAGTTCCATTATTGCTTTATATTTTGTTTAACACTTCAAAACTATACCTACTGCGGATGAATCCATTACGGGTTTCCGTAAAAGCAATTTTTAAATAGCCGGAAATAAAAAACGCCCCCGGAATGGAGGCGTTTTTTTGTACTTCATTTTTTCTAAATTAATCCCAGATCTTTTGAAATCGCTACAAGATGCGGGTTGTTTTTAGCCTTGAGCGATGTTTTTAATCGATTGATACGTTTTTCGATACTGCTCCGGCTATAATTCAGGTCATCGGCAATTTCATTCTGATCGGCACCTTTTGACAGCGCCGCAATGATCTTAATATCCAGCTCGTCAATTTCATCCAGTTCCGTTTCCGCTTTACTGTATTTCAACTCCGGCGATACAAACTTCTCATCACTGCCGGAAATCACTTTTATAGCCTGCCTGAATTCCCGCATGCTTTCCCGGCTCTTACTGATATAGGCATTACAATCCAGTTCTTCTAACAAATACTTAATGACATACGGTTTTGTTTCTACAGAATAAACAATGACTTTTATATCCGGTTGTTCTTTGCGAACAGCAGCGATGAGTTCTTCACCCGAATTTAATTTGTTCTCGCGAAACGTGTTCTCTACAAAAGACAAATCGCTGATTAACAAATCAAACGGCTCTTTATCAAAAAGGGCTCTTTTAACTTTTAACAAGGCATCGTCACAATACTGTACATGCTGAATATTCTCTTTTGGTGCGAACTCTTCCAACAGTTGTTTTACTCCTAAATTCACAGTATCAAAATCTTCGGCAATTAAAATCTTTCTAAACATATTCATGTAATTTACTTTGGAAATGAAAAACTTACTTTAAATCCTTTCTCAGGAACAGATTCAAAAGTATAGGTTCCGTTAATGCTTTCAATACGGGTTTCCACATTTTGCAATCCGTTTTTTAAAGTCAGGTCATTTTTAGCAATACCAATACCATTATCGGAATAATCGATCTGGATTTTGTCGTCATTCATCTGGAACCGTATCACCACTATCGTACTCTTACTGTGTTTTTTCATATTCACCAGCAGTTCCTGTAAAACACGATATACCACAATTTTCTTTCCGGGTTCTGTCGCATTCCAGTCAATCGTATCGATTCCGTTGGACATCACATTCACCGCATCGCTTTTATATCCTTTAATCACGTCCCTCAGCTGGTCCGGATAATTTACTCCCGTATCGACCGAACTGTTCTCACGGGATATATTCCGGCTACCTTTATAGATCTTATCCAGGTAATTGAGCAGTACTTCCTTATTGTCTTTATCTGATAAGTCTTTTAATTCGGCAAAAGTCATCGTATTGAATACATCGTTTGCCAGCTCATCATGTACTTTTTTAGACAACCGGGTTTCCGTTTTGTATTTTTCCAGTTGTTTTTCATTCTGCAAACGGGCTTCGTTTCGTACCGCTGTAAGCTGTTTTTCTTTTTTGTGGCGCCAGTACATTATAAAAACAATCAGCACCACCACAAAAATAACAAATGCCATAACCAGCCTTTGGTTTTCCGATTTGGCCAATTGCAGGCTTTTTTCCGCCTCACTGGCTTTTGCTTCCTTATAATCGTATTTGTTTTTGGCAAATGTGTTTTTATTGGATTGCCGCACTTTAGTGATACTATCATTCAGAGTACTGTACCTGAAAAAATACTGCCGGGATTCCATACCGGAACACAAACCGGTCAATAGCTTCAGTGCTTCTAACCGATCGTCAATTCTGTTAATATCGGTTGCTCCCTGATAGGCTTCCAGGGCATATTTTTTTGAAAGTCCCGGATCCGTGTCTTTATAGTAATCAGACAGGTGAATACTGCTGATAATTAAATCGTCTTTAATCTGATTCGATTTTCGCAAATCATAGCCTTTTTTAAAATACTCCAGGCTTTTATTGTCTTTCATTCTAAAATAAGCCAGTCCCAGATTATCCAGTATTTTAGCCTGAGTGCTGCTATTTGAGGTCTGTTTTTCGGTCTTTTTTAAAACGGCAATAGCAGCCTCATAATCGCCTTTGGAAATTAAGGTCAGTCCGATATTGTTGGCTATAATCGCCTTATTCTCTTTGTCTTCCGATAATTTATACGCCAGATTGTAATACTTTAAAGAGCTGTCAAAATCGTAGGTGTTTCTATAGGAAATACCGAAATTATTATAAATTATCTCATAATAATACGTCATATCGGAGTTTTTTAAAAAATCCAGTGCATCCGTATTAATCGATTCCATTTCAAAATAGGCATTGGACTTTTCCAATACATCTGAAATCAAAAGCTGGGTATAAACAACCTCAAGGCTATCTTTTTTATTTTCAAAAATAATTTTTGCCTCATCCAGACAAATCAAAGCATCCTTGTCATTATTCGCATGATAATGATCATATAATCCTAAATTTCTGATCGCATTGCCCAGATGAAAAGTATCTTTCTTTGTTCTGGAAAGCTTTATATACTTTTCAATATATGCTTTTGCACTATCGGGATAATAGCTGTTTAGTAAAGCAGCTTTAGTCTTCATTGTCTTTAGTCTCAGCGAATCAATATTGTTCTGATCGGCTAATCGTTCGGCAAGATTAATTTCTTTTAATCGGAATTCTTTTGTTGTATCAGTTTCAATTTCGCTATTCTGAATATGCATATTAATACTGTCCACAACCGGCGGATACCTTTGTGAATTATTCTTTTTTTCTTTTGAACAGGAAAACAGAACTATTACAATTGGTACCAATAAAAACGGGAAACAAAACTTTTTAAGTATCATTTCCCGAAATTACTAAATTTTATAATTAAATTATATTCTCATTTATTATGGTTTTTTTGGCGGCTTGATTGGTAATGTACCATCTCCTCCTGTATCGCCACCTCCAACATTAGGCGGAATCGTATCGCCGTCTTTTGCATAAACCCCTTCATAAGGATTCTGAAATACTGTTTCATTTTGTTTTTGAGTTGGTTCAAACATTGCCTCATTGTCTGTTGTGCATGATGCTAACAACACTCCTGTTACTGCGAATGCAGCTATAAAAAATACTTTTTTCATGATTTTAATAATTAAAATTTGGACATGGGCGTTGCTGTCCGGAGTACTATCCGGATCCTTTTTTTCAGGGCAACGCCGTTTGATTTTTCTTGTGGGAAGTGTAGTGAAGCAGTAAAAACGTAGTATAGATTATACTTCCCGGATAATTACATTACGTTTTTCCGCATCACTATGTTAGAAGTAGTTTTGTACATTTGTCTCTAATGCATGTCAAGACGTGAACTAATTCTATGGCAAAGAAATGTCCAATATTTCAGGTACTTACAACGGAATTCCGGTAATTCCGGCAATTCCTGAAGATTCCGTTTTATTCCAGTAAATTCTGATTATTGCTTATGAGAAAAAATATAATTGAAGCCTATAAAGCTGCCGTCAGGGCAAAATATAAAGAGGAAAAATTTGGGGAAATACCAAATCCATCTGCTGCAAAATTGAGAGATTTGTGCATCAGGATTTTTACGGAAACTAAAAACCCGGAAGATTTATCAGCTTTCAGGATTTTCTTTGGATTTGAGTTTAAGGAGGACGAAGTTCAAAAAATAAAAAAAGATACCGATCGCTTTAAGCCGATAGGAACTTTTTTAAAAGGTGAAACGGAACTTCGGGATGAAGCTATTGACATGGCCGCAATTTTAGTGGATTTTAAGCCAAGACCGCTTCAGAAATTTACAAAAGAATTTCAAAAAGCAGCAAATCCAACTCCTGCCGGAGCGGAAACAGATCCGGGTGAATCTGAAACTATGGCTAATGAAAAGGAGAATCCTGATATTATCCAAGGCTTTGTCAATATAGATGATGAAAAAAAAGACGGGATACCACCGGTTCCGCCAAAAGGTTCTCTGACCATTAATGAACGGAGTGCAAAATTCTTATGGGCTATTGGTGGTGCAACAGTGCTGATATTGTTGATCTGGGTCATGACGGAACACTTTTTTACACCCAAAAACTGTATGATATGGGCCAGTGACCATTATGAAGCTATTGACTGCAATACCACAGCAAAATCGGGAAAAATTATCGCTTTAGATGAAAAACTGCTACTGGAATTCAAACAGCTGCCCATCAGCTCTTCCCTTGTATTTTTTGACGAAAGCGGCCAGCCTATAGTCTGGTATTCCAAATCGCCGGAAAGAAATATAGAATTGTTCAATAGTCCGGGGAAACATCCGGTAACCGGGGAAACATTAAAAAAGATAACGCCCAATATCATTAGTACCTATATCGATTTAAATCCGAACTGAGTCGTCCTAAAATAGGTTGACAGATTTTAGAATAAAAATATATTAACCAGTCAGGTTTACCTGGCTGGTTTTTTCATGTATAAAATTAGGTGTTTTCATCATTAAACTCAAATGAGGTCTTTTAGTATTATACGTTTCTATCGCTGTTTTTATAAGCTTTTCTAAAGTCTGACCATCTTTGCA